>Ga0102935_1000022_pt1 | contig 47583 bp, 44 predicted proteins | sample SalPonR2_A_D2_MG_FD_78508 | JGI IMG/M metagenome (GOLD analysis project Ga0102935, IMG submission 78508) | Salt pond soil microbial communities from South San Francisco under conditions of wetland restoration - Salt Pond MetaG R2_A_D2_MG | ecosystem: Environmental > Aquatic > Marine > Intertidal... | reverse complement strand
GAACGACTCCGCGCCCGCGACGGGGGAGAGCGCCTCCGCGATCTTCCGGCGGTAGACGCCCGCGAGCCGCGCCGGCTCCACCTCGGTGTCGTGGCGTTCCAGCAGCGCTGCGAAGATCGGCTCCCGTGTGTCACTCGTGAGATTCCGGCTGTGAACGTCGAGATACCCCTGCCGGGTCAGCGGCGGGCCGTCGACGGCGGCGACGGAATCCGCGAGTATCGTCTCCCGGTTGCTCGCTGGGACGGCGAGCGTCTCGTCGAGGTCGAACCCTACCGCGGTGATCGTCACGGTCTCTCATAGGTCACGCGGACGTATGACTTTTCTCGTCGGGCTGCCACAGAACGGTTGTGACCCTGGATCCCGTCCACGTCGACAGCATCGCGGACCTCGCGGCGTACCTCGCGCGCAACGTGGACGACACGGACCACGTCGACGTGGCCGCACGGGTCTGGGCGGACTTTCTCGACCCGCTATACGACCCCGACGGCCGGGCGGTGCTCGAGCCCGTCGACGAGAAGCGGCTGCGCACAGTCGACGCCGAGGACGTTGCGCTCGCCGACGCGCCGTTCGAGACCACCCACGGGCTGGACTCGGGGACCATCAACCCGACGACGTTCAAGAACGGGCTGGTGGTCGACCTCGCACAGGCCGCGATGGCCGCGGCCCCGTCGGATCTGGACCTCCACCGTCGGCGAAGCATCGTCGCCGCCACCCACGTCAACGACGACACGGTCGCCTTGGAGGAGCCCTGGCGGACCGTCGACGAGGGATACTGTCGGTGGCGGGTGCTCCAGGTGCCGCGGGTCAACCGCTACGCCGAGGGGATCGTCCACGCCTTGGCGCTGTATCTCGCCGAGAGCTCTCACGCCTTAGAACACGCCGAGGAAGTGTCGGACCTGCTCGTCCTCGACGGTCCGCTGTACCCGGTCGAACTCCTCAACTGGCGCGACCGCGACGCGGAGCTCCAAGCGTTGGCCGAGGAGCTCCAGCCACGGTCGATCGTCGAAAACTACATCCGGTTAGTGGAAACGTTCGTCGAGCGCGACGTCCCGCTGTGTGGTTTCGTGAAGAACCCTGCCTCAAAGCGGATCGTCGGGACCCTCCGGGAGGGTGATCGCGGGGTCGACGTGCCGTGGACCGACGACACCGCGCTGTTCACGCAGTTACTGGAACGACGGGCAGACGGTGGCGACGGCCGGCGCCGCGGGCCGGAGAACAGACGCACCGACGAACTCACCTTCACGAACTGGTTTCTCTCCCGCGGCGGCGTCGACGCGACGGTCGCGGCCGACGGCGACGCCTACGGCGTGGAGCGTCTGCTGGATCCCGAACTCTACGAGACGTGTTTCTTTGCGGTGTATGAGCCCCAGACCGACGTCCTCTACCGGGTCGAGACGCCGTACGCGTTCGCCCGCGAGGCAGACACCCGGGAGGCGATCGCTCGACAGATTCTCGGCGAGGTCGCGGCCCGCCGCGGCCCGCCCGAGGCCGTCGCGAAAGCCGACGGGCTGGCGCGCATCAGCGCGACCGAGAAGTCCTCGCTCCGTCAGCGGTTCGCCGAGACGCTCGACACCGACGAGGTCAGGCGGTACGACGACGTTCGGTGGGGCGAAGCGGAGTAGTTCGGCCGCTACGACCGCTCGGATCCCGGCTCGGTTTTGATCACCTCGATCCGTACGTCGGACTCTGCGACGCCGACGCGAGCAAACTGCGTCCGGACGTGGTTCTTTGCGGCTTCGACAGCCTGCTCTCGGGTCTCGAACCCCCGCGGCATCGGCGACTCGAAGGCGACGTGTTTGACGGTTCCGTCGATTTCCGTCTCGGAGCCACCGCTTTCGACCTCGTAGAACTCGTCGCAGACCCAGACGTACGGGGCGTCCTCGTCGGGAGCGCCCTTGTAGGACGGCGCCGACTCCCCGCGCTCGAACACCGTCCCAGTCAAGGCGGTCCCCCCAGCGTGGCCGCGTACAAGCAGCATACTCGGCGTTGCGGCCGTGGCGACAAAAGCCGTCCGGCGGGTCGATGGAGTGCGAACAGCCGGCACACCGATATCTCCGCGCCGACGTGCCGGACGCCCGCTGCCCGGCGCGGAGCAAACCTCAGATCACGGCGGGCGTGGTCCCGTGACCCGGCATAAACGCACGGCTGGGAGGATCGCTCGGGGGGAGTGGCTCCGCCGCGGTCGCTACCGGCGAGCCACCGAAGGCCCACAAAGCGATCACGGCCGACCACCGACCGGAACGGTCGGACCGGCTCACCGGACCGGCGACCCGTCCGACGCCTCAGCGATGGATCGTCTCCTCTGCCGACGGCAGTAGCCACTGGGTCCTCTCGGGTGGGCGCTTGTACACGACCGTAACGGGTTTGTCGACGAGCCGTATCACCCTGTCCGCGGTGCTCCCCAGCAACATCTCCTCGATCCCGCCGAGTCCACGGGAACCGATCACTACGAGATCGATACCGTGTTCGTCGACGTACTGTTGGATCTTCTCGTGGGCAATTCCGGATTCGACGGCTGTCACGGCGTCGAGGCCCGCCTCGGCGGCGAGGTCTGCGACCTCGTCGGTGATACGTTCGCCGTGTGCGACGTACTCTTCGCGTTTCGCCTCCTGTTCGCCGGTGATCGGGACGATCTTCGCCTCGAACTCGTCGACGACGTGGAGGGCGTGAACGGTCGCGCCGATCTCGGTGGCCAGATTGATGCCCTCCTCGACTGCGTTTGCCGCCTGTTCGCTTCCGTCGGTCGGAAGCAGGATATTATCGTAGCCCATACGCGAGTGTTTCGGCTGAACCTACCTAAAATGTGCTATAATTGTCAGCTTTTGGGAACACTGTAGATGGCCGCCTGTCTCGGTCCCGGGCGAGGTGTTTTATCCATCGCCAACACAGGAGTCCATAGAATGGACCTCGGCGACTTCGAGCCCGGGTCGGGCGACCGACCGTCCGGACGGGACGACGACCGGGACGCGACGGGACGTGACGGTGGGACAGCCGACGAGCAGTCGGGCGCGTCCGCGACGTCCACCGGCGACGAGCCGTCGACCGCCTCAACCGACGACGCCGCAGTCGAGTTCGAGCGGTACGACGCCGATCCGGCGGGTCGCGACCGTGGGCTCGGCGCGATCGCGGTTTCTCAGGGGCTTCGCGTGGCCGAGGACGGCGACGACACCTCGCTTCGAGCGTACGTGACCGCTGACAACCGCGAGACCGTCAGGCTGGGGAAGTACCTCTTGGTCCCGTACCCCGACGACGAGCTCCTCTTCGCGAAGATCACCGCCTTAGAGTACGCCCAGGAGTTCCGGACCGACGACGCCACCGAGATCCACGCCCGGCGGGCGATGCGCCGCGACGACTTCGAGGAGCGCGACTACAAGTTCGTCGCGTCGCTCGACCCGCTCGCGGTGCTGTTCGAGGACGGCGACGCCACGGGAGACGACGCGTCGGAGCTCACGCGCCGAATGGTCGACCGGGTGCCGAAACCCGGCGCGATCGTCGCGGAAGCGACCGATCCCGACCAGATCAAGACCGGGCTCGACATCCCTGGAGAAGGGATCTTCCTCGGCCACCTCTCGGTCGGCGGCGAGACCGTCCGGACCGCGGCGACCCCGCCGACCATCGACTACCGGCTCCGGGACGGCGACGACGGCGGCGAGCCGCTGGTGTTCCGGCATACCCTCGTGGCCGGCGGCACCGGGTCGGGAAAGACTCACGCCACCAAGAATCTCCTGCGACAACTGCTGGCCGACGACCGGACCTACGAGATGGACGACGGTCGCGACGCCCGCCTCGCGGTCGTCCAGTTCGACCCACAGGACGAGTACGCCCAGATGCACGACGACAACCCTGGGATGGACGACGCCACCGCCCGCCGGTACGAGCGTGAGAGGGTCGCCCACGGCGGGCACGACGACACCGTGGCCCTGGTGCCGAAAGAGGACGGCGTGCCGTACGGCGGCGAGGGCCACCGCGCGGAGCAGTTGGAGTTCACCATCCCTTTTTCTATGGCCCGCGACCGGCCGTGGCTCGTCGCGGGCAGCAGTCTCAACGAGAACCAGTATCCTGCGCTCGTCCACCTGTTGAACCGGTTCTTCCGGGAGTACGGCGGCAGTGGGACGTACGACGAGTTCCTGACCTTCCTCGACAACCCGGCACTGCGTGAGGAACTCGACGAGTCCGGCCGGGTCCACGAGGCGACGTTCGACGCGGTCAAGCGCCGGGTGCACGGCGTTCCCGACGGCGTTTTCGACCAGTCTGCGCGGCCGATCACGGAACTGGACCACCAGCTGGTCCGCCCCGGCGGGCTGACGGTGATTCCCACCTACCACCTCTCGACGTCGCGGGCGAAGGAGGTGTTCGTGCTGGCGGTGTCGAGCCTGCTGATCGACGACAAGCTCTCGAACGCACCCGATTCCGACCGGATCAAGCAAACGCCGGTTCTGCTCGGGATGGACGAGGCGCACAACTTCCTCTCGGACGCGGACAACGTCCAGGCGCGGAAGGTGATCTCGAAGTTTACGGAGGCCGCAAAACAGGGCCGGAAGGAACGACTCGGGCTGTGTCTCGTCACCCAGGACCCCCAGGATATCGCGGAGCCGGTGTTCAAGCAGGTCAATACCCGGCTCGTGCTCAACCTCGGCGACGAGGACGCGATCAAGAGCGTGAACATCCCACCGGCGCTCGAGGACAAGGTCCCGTATATGGAGACCGGCCAGTTCGTGGTCTACTCTCCGGACAACTCCGAGCCCGTGGAGCTCACGGGACTGTCGACCTGCCTCACGCGGCACGGGGAGTAGCCGTCGCACGGATCGACGGCCGAGGTCGGCTGGGCGTTTTTTGTCCGTTCCCGTCGTACCCCCAGCTATGCCGACCCACGTGCTCGTCGCCGTCGACGGCTCCGCCCACTCGGAGTGCGCACTCGAGTTCGTCGCCGACGAATGGGGCGACGTGCCGACGACGCTGCTCCACGTCATCGATCCGGCCCAGGCCGGCTACGACGCGGGCGTGCTCCCGAGCGGCTCGGAGGCGTGGTACCGGAGTGCAGAGAAGAGCGCGGACGACCTCCTAACCGAATACAGGACGCGCTTTGCGGCGACGCGCGCCACAGAGGACAACACTGCGGCTACGATCGACACCAGAACCGAGGTCGGGCGGCCGGCGACGACAATCGTCGAGGTCGCAGACGACGTCGACGCCGACCACGTCGTCGTGGGGAGCCACGGCCGGCAAGGAGTCTCGCGGCTGGTGCTCGGGAGTGTCGCCGAGGCCGTCGTCCGGCGGTCGCCCGTACCGGTGACCGTGGTTCGGTAGAACGGTCGGAGTGGAGTCGGTCGGGAGCGCGGCCCTGCCCGAGGGATATGCCGACGTGGCGTCAGCAACGGTCCGTCGACGGCAGACGCCGGCAGCACGGTGGACGACACGACCTGTCTGGCGCAACTGGGACGACCACGAGTGGCCGGAGTCACACCCCCCGGTTCTCAACGAGAAGCGTACGACCCCGTACGGTGCCTCAGCGGGTCGGTAACCGATACCCTCAGCGTGAGGACATCCCGGCGTTTACGCCGGGGCGGCTGTCACTGGAACCCGATCCGGCCGTCGTGGCGGCCGCCGAGCGACTCCTGGCCGCCACCCTTGAACTGGTCTTTCATCTCCTCGTAGTAGTCCATCAGATCGTCGGTGATCGTCGGCCGGACCGACTCCATCGCGCGGCGGAAGTGCTGCATCTCGACCTCGCGGGCGTCGGGGTCGTCCCGCAGGGCCTCGATAGCGGCCTCGCGGGTGATCGTCTCCAGATCCGACCCGACGTAGCCGTCGGTGACTTCGGCGATCTCTCGGAGACTCACGTCCGGTGCCAGCGGCGAGTCGCGGGTGTGGATCTTTAGGATCTGCTCGCGGCCCTCCTCGTTGGGCTGGCCGATGAGCACCAGCCGGTCGAACCGCCCCGACCGGATGAGGGCGGGGTCGATCATGTCCGGACGGTTCGTCGCGCCGATCACCATCACGTTGCCGCTCTCCTCCAGCCCGTCGAGTTCGGTCAGGAGCTGATTGACCACGCGCTCGGAGACGTTGTTGCCGGTCTCGCCGCCCCGGCTGGGCGCGAGACTGTCGAGCTCGTCGAAGAAGATGATCGTCGGACTGACCTGCCGTGCCTTCCGGAACGTCTGCCGGATCGCCTTTTCGGACTCCCCCACCCACTTCGAGAGCAACTGCGGCCCCCGGACGGAGATGAAGTTGGCGTTGGTCTCGTTGGCGACCGCCTTCGCGATCAGCGTCTTCCCGGTTCCCGGCGGGCCGTACAGCAACACCCCCTTCGGCGGGTCGACCCCCATCCGGTCGAACCGGGCACGGGAGGTCAACGGCCACTCGACGCTCTCCTTGACGGTCTGTTTGGGATCGTCGAGCCCGCCGACGTCGTCCCACGACACCTTCGGCAACTCGACCAACACCTCCCGCATCGCCGAGGGTTCGACGTCGCTGAGTGCGCCCTCGAAGTCTTCCCGCTTGACGATCATCCGGTCGATGAGGCTGGGCGGGATGTCTTCCTCGTCGAGATCGATCTTCGGGAGGTACCGCCGGAGCGCCTTCATGGCCGCCTCCTTCGTCAGCGATTCGATGTCGGCGCCGACGAAGCCGTGAGTCTCGTCGGCGAGGTGCCCCAAGGAGACGTCGTCGGACAGCGGCATCCCGCGGGTGTGGATCTGGAGAATCTCCTTCCGGCCGACCTCGTCGGGGACGCCGATCTCGATCTCGCGGTCGAACCGGCCAGGGCGGCGGAGCGCGGGATCGACGCTGTCGACGCGGTTGGTCGCAGCGATCACGACGACCTGGCCGCGCGTCTCTAAGCCGTCCATCATCGTGAGCAGCTGGGCAACGACCCGGCGCTCGACCTCGCCGGTCACGTCCTCGCGTTTGGGGGCGATGGAGTCGAGCTCGTCGATGAAGATGATCGACGGCGACTCCTCGGTGGCGTCCTCGAAGATTTCGCGGAGCTGCTGTTCGGACTCGCCGTAATACTTCGAGATGATCTCCGGGCCCGCAATCGAGAAGAAGCTCGCGGAGGTCTCGTTTGCAACCGCCTTCGCCAACAGGGTCTTTCCGGTTCCCGGTGGGCCGTGGAGCAGCACCCCCTTGGGCGGTTCGATCCCGAGTTTCTTGAAGATCTGTGGGTGTTTCATGGGCAGCTCCACCATCTCCCGGACGCGCTGGATCTCGTTTTTCAGCCCGCCGATGTCCTCGTAGGTGATCCCGCCGCCGGTCTTCTCGAACCCGGAGATGGGCTCCTCGCGGAGTTCGACTTCCGTGTCCTCAGTCACCAGACAGACGCCGTCGGGCTCGGTCTCGACCGCAATGAGCGGAATCGCCTGTCCCGGTGACCGCATAAACGGGTGGTTCGTCGACGACATCACGGGGACGATGTCGCGTTCGACCACCGGCCGCTTGAGGATCTGGCGCTTGACCATCCCGGCGGCGTCGGAGCCGAACTGCACGCTCGCCTCCTCCGGCGGCGCGAGCACGAGTTTCTCGGCTTTCGTCTCCTCCGCCTTCCGGATGGTCACGCGCTCGCCGATGCTGATGTCGGCGTTCTGGCGGGTGAACCCGTCGATCCGGACCGTGTCCGTGTTCCAGTCTTGCCGGTCTGCGCGCCACACCTTCGCCGCGGTGGTCTCTGCGCCCTCGATCTCGATGATGTCGCCCGGCGAGAGTTTGAGATGGAGCAGTGTGTCCGGGTCGAGACGGGCAATCCCGCGGCCCGAGTCGTTCGGGTAGGCTTTGGCCACTTCGAGTTGAACTTCGTTCATAGTTGGATCGCGGGGGGACGTCCCGCTGGCCGGTCACGGTCCGGGTCGACGCCCGGTTCGATACGCCCGCTGCGGACACCGGTCCGTAACATCTTGTCTGTTCTTTCGTTCGGGCATACAAATCCTTACCGCCCGCGGAACCGATGCGTGGGTCTTTGATGCCGGGGACCGAGGCCTGTGGTATGCGCACACTCGCGTTCGACGGCCGGATGGGTGCCAGCGGCGATATGCTGCTTGCGGCCCTGCTCGCGGCCGGCGCGGACGCCGACGCCCTCGCGCCGGTCGCGGACGCCCTCGACGTCCGCTATGCGACCGACCGGACGGACGAGAGGGGCATCGCGGCGACGCGCGTTCGGGTGGTATTCGACGACAACGGCGGTGGATCGGACGTCGGCCACGCTCACGAGTACAACGACCACACAGACGGCAGTCACGGCCATCACGATCACGACGGGAGCCCGGACCCAGACGACCACACTCACCCCGGGGATCGGGACCACGATCACCACGGAGCGACCCCAGCGGAGGGCCACGGCCCTCACCGGACGTACGCCGAGGTCGTCGAGATCGTGGAGACGATGGAGCTCCCGCCGAGGGTCGAGTCCGCCGCAATCGCGGTCTTCCGACGGCTCGGCGAGGCGGAGTCGTCGGTCCACGACACCGACCTCGATTCGACGACGTTTCACGAAGTCGGCGCCGACGACGCCATCGCCGACGTTGTCGGCGTCGCGCTGCTGCTCGACGACCTCGAGGTCGATCGGATCGTCACGACGCCGCTGTCGACCGGTGGCGGCACGGCGTCGATGGCGCACGGCGAGTACCCCGTTCCCGCACCCGCGGTGGTCGAGATCGCTGCCGACGCCGACTGGTCGCTGCGGGGCGGCCCCGTCGACGCGGAGCTTCTCACCCCTACTGGCGCGGCGATCCTCGCGCAGTTCGCCGAGGGAGTCGAGTCGTTGCCCGCACTCGACGTCGAGGCGGTCGGCTACGGCGCAGGCGGCTACGACGTCCCCGATCGGCCGAACGTGCTCCGGGCGCTGGTCGGCGACGGCGGGCGCGGCCTCGACCGCGAGTCGATCACGGTGCTCGAAACCAACCTCGACGACGCCGCCCCCGAGGTCCTGGGCGACCTCCAGCGCTCGCTGTCCGAAGCCGGCGCCCACGACGTCACGATCCTTCCCACCACGATGAAGAAGTCGCGCCCCGGCCACCTGGTGAAGGTGATCGTCGATCCGGAGGACGCAGAGCGGGTGGCCCGCCGGCTCGCGGCCGAGACCGGCACGCTCGGGGTCCGAGAACACGGCGCCGGCCACAGGTGGGTGGCCGACCGAGCGTTCCGGATCGCCCACCTCGACGTCGACGGCGGGACCTACGAGGTGCCGGTGAAGATCGCGTCAGACCGAGCGGGCGACGTCTACGACTACAGCGCGGAGTACGACGACGCCGCCGTGGTCGCGGACGCGACGGGGCTGCCCGTCCGGGAGGTGCTCCGACGCGCGGAGGCGGCGGTCCGCGACGGCGACGAGGAGTGACCGGGCGTCAGGCTGACAACGCTACCCATCCTCGCCTGCCCCGCTGGCGTCGGTGTCCCGTTTTCGATGCGCCGCGAGTGCCTCCCCGACGGTGAGTTCGCCCGCTGCCACCCGACGAGCTAGCCCCTCGTCGATGGTGCGGTCGTCCTCGGAGGCCCGCCGCGAGCGGTTCTTGATCCGCTGTAGCTCTCCGGGGGTAGGCTCGATCTCCCGGGACTCTGTGACCGCTCCGGAGCGCCGTGCGATGTTGACCGCCGCGAGCACGTCGCCCATCCCGCGCGCGCCCGTCCCGAGATACGGGGTCGTCCCCGCCTCGTCGACGAGTTCGACCGTGTGGTCGTCGAGGTCGTTGACGAGGTGTGCACCCTGGAGCCGCGCGCCGTCGCCGATCCGCACCAAGGGGTCGGTGGCGTCCTCGGTTTCCCGCCGGATCGCGGCAGCCGCCTCCGACAGCGGAACCTGAAACGCCGCGAGGACGGTGCCACCGGCGAGCACCGCGATCCCGGGGCGCGGGCCGGGGTCGACGCCGACGATGATCCGGCCCTCCGCTCCCCTGAGGACCGAGACTGCTTCTTCGACCGCGCGGCGCGCGTCCCCCGCGCTTGCGGCTACCGCGACCACGTCGGCCGGAAGCGGGTCGTCCTCGTCGGCGGTGCGGATCACGACCCTGGTCCCGTCGGGGAGAGCCCCACCTGGCTCCCTGGTGGTGAACGCCACGCCGCGGTCCCGCAACTCCGCGACCACGTCGTGGTACACCTCGAAGTCATCGGTCGCGACGACAATCACTGTAGAGCCAATGCGGGCTCGGAACAAAAAGTGTCGTCCGTGGTGCCGGCCCACCGGCTCGGAGGGAAGTCGAATAGCGAACAGCCGGCACACCGTCGTCCCCACGCCGACGTGCCGGACATCCGCTGTCCGGCGCGGGGCCGATCTCAGACCACGGGGGACGTGGTCCCGCCATCCGCCATAAATCTCCGTGCGCTCGCCCGGGGTCGGGAGGGCTGTGGGCCGTGCGGGATCGGGGGGTTTTTCGCCGGAGCCGACAGAACTCCGGCCGTGTCCGACGCACTCATCACGGGGTGTCAGTCGCTCGACGGTCTGCTGGGGGGCGGGTTCGAGCGTGGCACCGTGACCCAACTCTACGGGCCGCCTGCAGCCGGGAAGACCAACGTTGCGCTCTCGGCGGCGGTCAACGTCGCCGCCGACGGCGGGACTGCTGTTTACCTCGATACCGAGGGGCTGTCGCCGGATCGGTTCCGGCAGCTCGCGGCGGCAGCCGCCGGCGATGACCGCTCGATCGAGGACGTCACCTCGCGGTTGATCGTCTCGGACGTGCACGACTTCGAGGCACAGGAGGAGGCGGTTCGCGACGCTGCGGAGTTCGCCGAGCGCGCGGAGCTGATCGTTCTCGACAGCGCCACGGGGTTCTACCGGCTGGAGCGGACCGGCGACGCCGACGTCGGTGACTCCTTACGCCGGGTCGCCAAACAGGTGACACATCTGCTCTCGCTCGCGCGGAAGCACGACCTCGCGGTCGTGATCACGAACCAGGTGTTCACCGACCCCGACACCGACCGGGCGACGGCGCTCGGCGGCCACACCCTCAACCACTGGACGGGCGTGGTGCTCCGCTTGGATCGGTTCCGCGGCGGCAACCGGCGGGCGACGCTGGAGAAACACCGCTCGAAGCCCGCGGGCGAGACCGCAACGTTCGAGATCACCGGCGACGGGCTGGCGAGCGTCGAGCAGTAGCGTGTGAGAGCGACGCAGAAAAGGCGGACGGAGCGCCGGGAACGAACGGGGCCGCTACAGCTCGCCGAGCTTTCGGAGAAGCTGCCCGCGTTGTTTCTCGTCGGCGTTGACGCCCTTCACTTCGAGGACGTTGCGCTCGAGCTTGTCTAAGGCGACGTGGAAGGCGTGTTCCGCGCCGTACCCTTCGCCGCTACCGCCGATCTGTCCCCGGTTCGTCCGGAGCCGAATCTGACACTGCATCAGGGGCGTCCCGCGGAGCTTCTCTTTGTGTTCGTGGAAGCGGACGTGGGCGTGCAGCACCTGCATCTTCTGGTACTTATCGACCACCGTGGTGATCGACTCCACGACCTCCTCGCGGGTGAGTGTCTCGAGCAGCCGGACGTTGGTGATCTGGACGTCCATGTGCTCTTCCTCGGTGAACGTCAGCGCCCGGAGCACGTCGGTCTTGGTGACCATCCCGTGGACTCGGCGGTCGGCCTCCTCGGGCGTCACCACGAGCCCGGAGATGTCGTTTTCGAACATCCGCCCGACAACGAGGTCGACGGTCTCGGTCGGCACCGCGGTGACGACCGGGTCGGACATCAGGTCGTAGACGGGCAGATCCAACATTCGATCGAGGTCGCCGCGCCGGTCGCCGCGGCCCTGGCGGCTGTCGTCCCGAACCACGAACTCGACGAGGTCGTGGGTGGTCACGATGCCGGTCAGCGCCCCGGTGTCCTCCTCGACGACGGGGAGCCGGGAGACGCCGTGCTCGCGGAGCTTGTTGATGACCTGCCCCACGCGGGCCTGCTCACCGACGCTTATGACGTCGGTCGTCAGGATGTCATCGACCCTGATCGCGTCGAGGCTGTCGAGGACCGCCTGGAGGATGTCGTCGGTGCTGACGACTCCGTAGAGCTGTTCGCCCTCGAAGACGGGCGCGATCTTCACGTCGCCCTCGACGAGCATCCGGGCGGCCTCCCGCACGTCCTCGTGGCGGTCGATCTGGGGGGCGGACTTCGTCACGACGGAGGCCTTGGTGTCGTCCTCCATACGGGAGCGGACCAGCTGTTTTTCACCGATGACTCCGGCGTAGTCTCCGTCCTCTGTCACGACGATCCCCCGGGGGTTCTCGCGCTCGAAGATGGCGCGGATCTTGCCCAGGCGTTTCCCCGCATCGACGGCGACGAAGTCAGGAGTGGCGATATCAGTAATATTCATAGTCGGAACAACCTCCGTTCTGACCTACGCCGGCTGTGGTCTTGAAACTTCGTCCTGTTCTCACATCTCGCAGACGTCGCCGAGTGCGGTCGGGGCTGAGAGGCCCGCTCGCGGCTCCTCGGCGGATCGAAGGACAACGCATAAGTTTAGGTCACCCTAATCCGGTGGCGTGGAACTGACACGGCGCGACGCGCTGGCGGCGCTATCAGCCGCGGGTGTGACGGTCGGCGGCGGCGTGCTCGCCGCCCGGTTCGATCCGCCCCGGGCCGACGACCGGACGAGTCAGGATTCCGGCGGCGACGCCGACGCCGACGCGGGGGCGTCGCTGTCGACGGACCTGCTGGACCTGTTGGATGCGGTCGCGGCAGTCGTCTACCCCGACGGCGTGGAGAACCGCCGAGCGTTCGTCGACGCGTACGTCGTCGGCCGCGTCGCGGACCGGCCGGCGTACCGCGAGGGACTCCGCGAGGCCGCCGCCCAACTCGACGCCGTGGCCCGTGACTGGCGCGACGCACCGTACGCCGACCTCGACGCTGACACCCGAGATCAACTCCTCCGGGATCTGGGAGTCGAAACCGCCGACCCCGACCCCGAAGGGTCGATCACGGATCGGATCAGGTTCTACGTGGTGAACGACCTGCTCTTTGCGTTCTACTCGTCGCCGGCAGGCGGCCGGCTGGTCGGGATCGAGAACCCGGCCGGCCACCCCGGCGGGACCGAGAGCTACCACCGACCCTCGATGTCGCCGACGGGTGCGGAGTCGGGGGAGAGCCAATGAGCGGCGCGGTCGACGACGGCGGCGTCGGCGACGGCGCCGACCGCACGCCCTCAGCCCGCGCGGACGTCTGCGTCGTCGGCTCCGGCCCTGCGGGCGCGCTGGTGGCCCACCGACTCGCCGGCGCGGGCGCGGACGTGGTCATTCTGGAAGCAGGCCCACACTTCGACCCCGCCGACCGGAATCGCCAGCAGGAACAGCACATCCGACCGGGGATGGGCGACCCCTGGGATATGGGTGGGCCGCGGGACGCTTACACCGACGCCGGCCGGGGGTACCCGCTCAACGCCGCCCGCGTGAAGGGCGTCGGCGGGTCGACGCTCCACTGGCAGGGGATGGTGATGCGGCTCCACGAACGGGACTTCGAACTCGATTCCAGACACGGCGTCGGGGTCGACTGGCCGATCGACTACGACGACCTCCGGCCGTACTACGCCGCCGCCGAGCGGGCGCTCGGGGTCGCCGGCGCGATGGACAACCCCTACGCGCCGCCGCGGGAGGAGCCGTTCCCGCTGTCGGCGTTCCCGCCCTCTCACTCGGATTCGCTGTTCGCGCCGGCGTGTGAACGCCTCGGGATCGATATGCACTCCGTGCCGAACGCGCGCAACTCCGAGCCCTACGACGGCCGGGCGTCGTGTCAGGGCTACGGAACGTGCAAGCCGGTCTGTCCCTCCGGCGCGAAGTACACCGCCGAGGCCCACGTCAAAAAGGCAGTCGAGGCGGGTGCTCGCGTGGTCGACCACGCCGCGGTCCAGCGGCTCGTTCACGACGACGCGGGCGAGGTAGTCGAGGCCGCGGTGTATGCGACGCCCGACGGGGTCGAACGCCGCCAGCCCGCCCGGCGGTTCGTCCTCGCCTGCGGCGGGGTGGAGAACGCCCGACTGCTGCTGTTGTCGGCGTCCGACCGACACCCCGGCGGGTTGGCGAACTCCTCGGGCGCGGTCGGCCGATTCTTTATGGACCACCTGTTCGCGGGCGCAGGCGGTCGGCTCGACGAGCCCACCCGCCAGAACCACGTCGGATTCAACACCAGCGAGACCCACCAGTTCTACGACGACACGGATCCCGTCGAAGGGATGAAACTGGAGTTTCTCAACTACGCCGGCCCCTCACCAGTGATGGAGGCGCTGGGGGCGGAAACGTGGGGCGAGGAGCTTCTGACGCAACTGACCACCTCCTACGGCACTCACGTCGCGATGGGCGGGCTGATCGAACAGTTCCCCGATGCCGACAACCGGATCACGCTGGATCCGGAGGTCCGCGACGACCACGGCACCCCCGTCCCGCACGTCGAGTGGTCGCTGTCCGAGCGGACCACGCGAGCGATCCGGCGAGCCAACGAGATCCAACACGCGATCCTGACCGAACTCGGCGTCGACATCGAGTGGACCGTCGGCCCCGACGCCACCGGCCCGGCGTACCACCAGATGGGCACCACGCGGATGGGCAACGATCCCGAGACGAGCGTCGTCGACGCCGACTGCCGCGCCCACGACCTCCGGAACCTCCGGATTGTCGGCTCCTCGACGTTCCCCACCGGGGGCGCCATGAACCCCACGCTCACCATCGCCGCGCTGTCGCTCCGGGTCGCGGAGTCGATGATCGAGTCGTCGTAGGGTCGCGGTGGCCGCAGGCTGGCTGGGTGACACTGCGTCGAGGGGAGATTCGCATATACGTCGTGACTCCGACTCCGACATCGAGTCGAGCGCACGGGGGCTTCCGGGATCGTCACGCTCCCAGAACCGACGATCTCGGTCGCGCTACCACAGTCGTACTCCGAGACGGACCCTTCAAGACCCGCGAGCGACTGAATATGCGTATGCAACCGAGAGACCTCTCCGCACACGAGGCGTACGTCCCCGGCCGGGGAGCCGAGGAGGTGGCCCGTGACCTCGGGATGGACCCCGAAACGCTCGTCAAACTCTCCTCGAACGAGAACCCACACGGCCCCAGTCCTGCCGCCGTCGAGGCCATCGAGGCCGCCGGGCCGAGAGTGAACGTCTACCCGAAGGCGTCCCACACCGACCTGACCCGGCGGATCGCCGACAAGTGGGGACTCGACCCCGAACAGGTGTGGGTCAGCCCCGGTGCCGACGGCGGGATCGACTACCTCTCGCGGGCGTTTCTGGAACCCGGCGACGCTGCGTTGGTCCCCGACCCCGGGTTCGCGTACTACTCGATGTCGACGCGGTACCACCACGGCGAGGTGTCGACGTACCCCCTCGAAAAGTCCGAGGACTTCGAGCAGACCGCCGACGGCGTCCTTGCGGCGTACGACGGCGAACGGATCGTCCACGTAACCACCCCGCACAACCCCACCGGGTCGACGGTCTCCCCTGAAGAGCTTCGCGCAATCGCTGCGGGGGTCGACGACCACACCCTCGTCGTCGTCGACGAGGCCTACGGCGAATACGCCGACGAGCCATCCGCGATCGGTCTGCTTGCGGACTACGACAACGTCGCCGTGTTGCGGACTTTCTCGAAGGCCTACGGCCTGGCCGGGCTGCGAGTCGGCTACGCTGCGGTGCCCTCGGCGTGGGCCGACGCCTACGCCAAGGTGAACACTCCCTTCGCCGCCAACGAGGTGGCGTGCCGGGCCGCCTTAGCGGCACTCGACGACGACGACCACCTCGAGCTCTCGATCGACACCGCGCGGTGGGCGCGGGAGTACTACCGCGAGGAACTCGACGCCCCGACCTGGCCGTCGGGGGGGAACTTCGTGCTGTGTGACGTCGGCGACGGACCCGCGGTCGCCGAAGCCTGCCAGCGGCGGGGCGTCATCGTTCGTGACACCGCGAGCTTCGGGCTGCCGGAGTGCGTCCGCGTGTCGTGTGGCACCCACGAGGAGACGAAGACGGCGGTCGAGACCCTCAACGCGGTCGTCGCGGAGGTCCGACCGGCGTGACGACCGTCGCGCTCACCGGCACCCCCGGAACCGGGAAGACGACGGTGTCGACCCTTGTCGCCGACCGGCTCGGCGTCGAGGTGGTCCACCTCAACGACGTGATCCGGGAGGCGGAGCTGTTCTCGGAGCGCGACGCCGACCGAAACTCCCTGGTCGCGGACCTCGACGCCGTCGAGGCGTGGCTCGACGACTCCCGGGCGGGCGAGCGCGACGGCGACCTCCTCGTGGAATCGCACCTCGCACACCTGCTCGACGCCGACCGGGTTATCGTGCTCCGGTGTCACCCCGAGTCGTTGAAGCCTCGGCTCCGGGACCGCGGCGAACCCGAGGCATCGGTGGCCGAAAACGCCGAGAGCGAAGCGCTCGACACTATCCTCGCGGCGGCGGTCGATCGTCACGGCGAGGACGCGGTGTGGGAGATCGATACGACCGACCGCACGCCCGAGGCGGTCGCAGACGACGTCGTGGCCGCGATCGAGGGGGCGATCGACCCCCGCGTCGGCGTCGTCGACTTCATCGAGTATCTGTGACGCTAGACCAGTATCGCGATCTCGCAGACCGGCTGCTGGGGCCGTTCGTCGCCGCGGCCGACCGGCTGGGGCTGACGCCCGACGGCGTGAGCGTGGTCGCGTTCGGGTTCGCGGTCGCCGCGGGGGTCGCGTTCACGCTCGCGACCCCGACGTGGTACGCCCTCGGCGCGACGTTCGTCTTGGCCAACGGGTGGTTAGACCTCGTCGACGGCGCGCTCGCGCGGGCGCAGGACGTCGCCGGCGACGGCGGCGACCTGCTGGATCACGTTCTCGACCGCTACGCCGACATCGCGATGCTCGTTGGACTCGCAGCCGGAATCGACGCCTACGCGCTGGGGTTGGCGGCGGTCACGGGGGTGCTCATGACGTCTTACCTCGGGACGCAGATCCAGGCGGTCGGACTCGGCCGGGAGTACGGCGGGCTGGTGGGGCGTGCCGACCGGCTGGCGCTCGTCGGGATCGGCGGCATCGTCGCCGCGGTCACGCTTGCGGTCCCCGCGGTGCCGACCCGTGTTGCCGGGCTCGGCGTCGTCGGCTGGCTGCTGGTCTTCTTCGCGGTGGTGGGACATCTCACCGCGCTCCAGCGGTTCTGGGGGGCGTGGGGTGACCTGTAGTTCGCCTTCGAAAGACTCCGCACTCCAGTTCCGTCACCCCTCGACGCTCTCGACCGGCGCACCGGGGGCGTTCTGCCGCACGCTCCCGAGGCCCTGTTTGGCCTTCTGTTTGGAGGCGTACCCTTGCCCGCCGTCGGCGATGATGTTGCCGTTGTCGTGGCGGAGCCGCCACCGCCACTTGCCGGCGCTGTCCTCGAATATCTCGAACGTCGCGTCGCTGCCGCCGTCGGTGGCGTCGGGTTCGGGGTCGTCCTCCGATTGATCCTCGACGTACGCGCTTGGGGCGTTGGACTGGACGCTCGCCAACCCCTGCTTGGCCTTCTGCTTGGAGGCGTATCCCTCGCTGCTGTCGGCGATGATGTTGCCGTTGTCGTGGCGGAGCCGCCACCGCCACCTGGCGCTGGTGTCCTCGTAGACCTCGAAGGTGGCCTTGCTGGCGACGACGTCGACCTCGACGTCGCCCTCTTGTTCTTCCCACGCCATCTCGATCTCGACGCTGACCGTGTCGCCCTCGCGTTCGACGTTGACATCGAAGTCGGTGTCGGCGGGCGGGTCGATCGTGACCGTCTGCTCGTTGTCGATCGGCGCGCGCTCGCCACGGTCCAGGGCCCCGGCCAGCCGCCGGAAGTACGACGCGATACCGCGTCGACTGCGTCTCCGCTCGGATTCGTGGATGGACTCGTCTTTCATACCGGGAATGTCGCCCAACACACACATAATAGTACGGCCCGGGCCGCCGAGCGTGACACGGACGCCGTCTGACAGTCGCTACTCCGGGCGCGCACGTCCGGTCTCGACCCCAGTGGGGAGACGCTGCCACGGCCGTCCCCGATGTAACCGACCGGGGACGTTCCGGTGGCAGATTCGGACCGGCAGCCGTAGTCGGTTGCGTGGGCGTGGGGACGGTCCCCGGCCGTGACTCCAGGCGATCCCCGGCAGACGTCGGGATCGACCGCCGACCGGTCCGCGACGCGTCTCACGACCTCTCTCCGCTCGCTGTGTTGTGTCAGTCGTTCGCGGCGGAGTTGGTCGTCTGGAGCCCATACAGTTCGGCGTAGGTCCCGTTCTGTTGGAGCAGTTCGGTGTGGATCCCACGCTCTACGATCCTGCCCTCTCGCATCGTGTATATCTGGTTCGCGTCGGTCGCCGGCGACAGCCGGTGGCTGATCATAACGACGGTGAGATCTTCGGTCTGGTACCGGATGGCCTCGTGGACCTTGGATTCGAGTGTGGCGTCCAGGTCGCTCGTCGCCTCGTCCAACACGAGCAGTTCCACGTCGCGGAGAAATGCGCGCGCAAGCGCGACGCGCTGGCGTTGCCCGCCGGAGAGCTGGATGCCGTCCTCACCGAGTTCGGTGTCGTACCCGTCGGGGAGGGTATCGAGGAGTTCGGAGAGCTGTGCCGCCTCGCAGGCGGAGCGCAGTTCCTCCTGGGTGATCGATTCGTCTCCGAGCGTGAGGTTGTACCGAAGCGTGTTGGAGAACACGAACGGGTCCTGTCGGACGACGGCGATACGGGACCGCCACTCCCCGAGGTCGAACTCGTTGATCGGCGCGCCGTTGGCCGTAACCTGACCGCTCTCGGGTTCGTACAGCCGAGCGATCAGCGAGACGACCGTGGACTTCCCGGCCCCCGATGGGCCCGTGAAGACAGCGAACTCCCCTCGATCGACCTCGAAGGACACGTCGTGTAGCACCCGGGTATCGCCGTAGCCGAACGAGACGTCCTCGAATCGGAGACTGTCGATCACCGTGGGTGGGGACGCAGTCCCCGGATCCGGCTCCGCGTGCCGATCGAGTTCCTCGATGAACGCTTCCGTCCGAACGACGTGTGGCAGGTCACCCTCTATCTGGTAGAAGAGCCGGCTACCGTTGCTGACGAGCGGCGCGAGCCGGAACATCGCAAACAGGAACACGCCGAGCTCGCCGAGCGATAGCGACGTCGCTCGAATCGATGCATAGATCAGCGCGAAGATCACGAGCGCGCTCAACAGCTGCTGACCGCCCTTGACGGCGGCATCGTTCCGTCGGAGGGTCACCTTCGCGGCGACGAAGCGGTCGACAAGCGAACTGAACCGACGGGAGAAGTCCGTGTTCATCCCGAACAGTTTCACTGCTCGGATTCCGCGGAGGCCCTCCTGTGCAGTGGTCTGTATCTCCTCGTTGACTGCGGCGACGCGGTCGCCGACGACGAACGCCGGTTCGACACCGTACCGAACCACGACGAACACGACGGCCAGAAGCACCACCGTCAGGATCGTCAGCCGCGGCGCGAAATACAGCGCGATCAGCAGATACATCGAGACGAGCAGCATCTTCTCGAACAGCTTGACGAGATACTTGATGGTCTTGCTCGCCACGTCAGTCTGCGTGATAACCGCGTTCAGCATCTCGTCGGAACCGTGTTCGTCGAAGTAGCCGATCTGAGCGTTGAGCGCGGCGTCGAACGCGCGGCGCCGGAGTGACCCGACGTACTCGCGCCGGAGTTTCTCTCGGAGCCACGCCACGCCGAAACTGGCAGTGAACCGAGCGCTCATAACGAGTGCCACCCCCAGGATGACTGATTCGAGCGAGAACGGGACTCCGATCGTGTCGTAAATCCGGAGGAAGACGCCAGCGAGTCCGCCGTCGGCCGACGACGGCGTATCGGACTGCGCCATCTGTAGGATCGGCGCCAGAAACCCTAACCCGACGCCTTCCAGCAACGCGGCCAGAACGCCGAAGGCGGCGATCAGTACAGTAAACCGCGGTCTGAAATCCAGAATCCGACGGACCGACTGCGCCTTCCTGATAGCCGAGATCTCGCCGGCGTCCGAGGGGTCTTGTTCTGCCATCTATTTCCTCGTCATATCCGTAGGTATCGTAGCCGAACCAGTGTTGACCGGACAGGTTGTTATGCTCCGAATACCGGGCCCGAAGCCGCGTGTGTTCGCCCGCGGCAAACATCCAGTTGTACGGCCCACACTCATCCCACCGTTCCGAACGTGTTCGACCGAGACAGCCCCTCTCTACGACCTCTTCGTCCGTTCGAGAGAACATCCGTCCGGCTGCAGTAGCCGCATAGCCTGTGTATAACTAATCGGCTTACAGTTCCCCACTGTCATACTACACACGAGGATGGAGTCCGTAATTGAGACCTTCCAAACGCTTGCTGCGGCAGTGCGAGCGGTGATGGACGCGAGCTCGAACGTATGGCGTGCGTCGCGACAACGCACGTGATGCTCCGAGGCCCACTCGCTTCACCGGGCTCGCGCGGGCTGTACTCGGCGCTCGCACCACACTACTACCGCCGACGGTATCGGACCGACTTCGACGGCCCGGCAGCGCCGGATCCGTTTAAGCGCGAACGGGTCGACCCGACCCGGGTTCGACGGTTCACTCGGCGGGTATACCCGCCCTGGCGGAACCGCCGACAGCTCTTCGGGACCGTCCGGTCCGGTGACTGGGACCGTCGGCCACGTGCCGAGGTCCCCACGGACGGTGGGCCACCGAAGCAGCTCGATACCGCGGACTCGATCGAAGAGACGCTTCTGTTTCACTCGCTCGATAGCCACTTCACCGACGGAACGCCGTGGGCGGACACCGAGTTCGTCAGGGAAGTGCTCGACTGTCTCGCAGCGGGTCGACAGCACGTCTGGCAGGACTGCAAGACGAAGGCCGACGTGTACCGGCGCTGTCGGCGTATGGACGGGTACTATCGGAGTCTGGCCCGCGACGGGTGTGAGAGCCAAGCCAACCGCGTCGACGTGCCCGATCGCCGACGGGGATTCCTCGACGTTCTGGAGAAGGAAATCGTCGTCGACGTCGGCCGCGACGGGGAGTTGCTGCTCGTGAGCGGGAAACACCGGCTCTGTCTGTCGCGGCTCCTCGAATTGCCCGCAGTCCCGGTCGTCTTCCTCGTTCGGCACGCTGACTGGATGGCGACCCGCCGAGCGGTCGCTGGCGGCGAGGAGTTTCAGGACATAACTCACCCGGACCTCCGGGATCTTCTGGCTGCCCGAACGACCAAGCCGGCCAACGGGGTCGTCGCCTCGTGAGTGGACGCATCGGCTTCCGGCCCGCGTCCGACGTCGGAGACGCCGTCTGGGACGTGACGACCGCCGGCGCCAGTTTCCCTGGCACGGTGTCCGTGACCGCGACCCCGTTGCCGATCCGGCTGTGCGGGGCACCCCGAAGGGATCCGGACTCCCGAACTGAGCGGCGTTCCCTGGCTCGTGGTTGCGAACTGACCCGGACCCGCGTCCAAGCGGCTGCCGGAGGCTGAGTTACGTATGGCAGATCAGACTGACACCACAGTCAGCGTCGTCTTGCCCACCTACAACCGCGCCCACACGGTTCGGACGGCGATCGACAGCGTGCTCGCTCAGAGCTACGAGGACTTCGAGCTCATCGTCGTCGACGATGGCTCGACCGACGACACGCCCGCAGTCGTCGGCGACGTGTCCGACCCCAGGGTACAGTATCTGCGGTTGCCCGAGAACCGGGGGGCGAACGTCGCACGGAACGTCGGTATCCGTGAGGCGAACGGCAAGTACATCGCGTTTCAGGACAGCGACGACGTCTGGCGGCCGCGGAAACTCGGGCTCCAGGTCGCGGCGCTCGAACGGGCTCCGGAGAACGTCGGCGTCGTGTACACCGGATACTACCGGGTCAACGACGGTGAAAAACAGTACGGCCCGCGGAATAAGGAGACGGTCGCCGGTGACGTCCACGAGGAGATGCTGAAGGGCAACGGCTGGTTCATCCCGACGGCGGTCGCAGCGGTTCGGCGCACCTGCTTCGACACGGTTGGCCTGTTCGACGAGCGGCTACAGCGTCTACAGGACTGGGAGATGTGGATCCGGATCTCCGAGCGGTACGAGTTTGAGTTCATAAACGAACCGCTGATAGAGAAGCGTATGCAACACGATCAACAGAGCATCCGCTCCGACACAGAGGCGTTCGTTCACGCAATGGAACTCATACTCAGCGTGTACCGAGATGAGTTTCGGGCTGTCAACCGACTCGCCCAACACCAGCGACAGCTCGGGTATCAGTATCTCCGGAACGGGAATCCACTCCGGGGGCGCCGCTACTTCCTCCGGGCGATGAAAAACGACTGCAGCGCGGTGTCGGTCGCCGCCGCCATCGCGGGGATGGCTGGCCCCGGCAACTACCGACGTATCCTGAAGGTCCACCGCCTCGCCAGCGAGCGACTGCGGCTGAGCGACGGTCCGCTGCACTCGTAGCTGCGTCGCTAGTGCCGCATCCTGCGGGCGCACTGAACGAATGCTGTACCGGAGTACGACGATCGGCGTCGCGTGCTCGAGCGGCTCTCAGTCGTCACAGGGCCACTGTGGGCCCTCGTCTCGCGTCGGCGACGTGCCCTGGCGTCGCCACCGTCGCAAGCGACACACTTCCGCTCGGAGGGTCTGTCGTTCGACGAGCCCGAACCCGGCGACGACGACCGAGAACCCGAACACGGTTCCCTGAGACAGCCCGGCTCCGAGGAGCAGCCAGCCGGTCAGCGCGGCGGTGATCGGCACGACGTACGCCACCAAGTTTGCGCGGACCGGACCGATTCGCTCGAGCAACCGGAAGTGGAGGGCGTACGCGACCGCTGTCGACGGGATGCCGACCACCAGCAAGCTGGCGACCGTGAGTACACCGACGCTCCCGACACTCGTCTGTGGCTCGCCGCCGGCAAGGCTTAGCGCGTGGAGGAGCAGTGCCCCGACCGCCATCGCCCACGCGGTCAACGGGAGCCGGTCCATCTCCGGCTGAAGCCGCTTCAGAAGGACACTCCCGGCCGCGATTGCGGCTGCTGCCCCCAGGACGAGACCCTGGCCGACGGTCCCGTCACCGGTGAGTGTCCCCGGCGACGGCTGGACGATGACCACCACACCGGCCAGCGCAATCCCGATACCGAGTGCGGCCGTTTTCGACAGGCGATCGCCGAGCAGCCACCACGCGAAGACCGGAGCTAAGACCGGATTCAACCCGTACATAACCGACGCCATCGCAGGCGTCGTTGTGCCCTGTCCGGTGAACAGGAGGGCGTTGTTCAGTGTGATCAGGAACACGCCTGCCGTGGCGATGCCGAGGACGTCGCCGCGGGTCCGAGGCAGCCATGCCGACCGGGGGCGAGTCGCAAGCACGTACCCGATCAGGACTGCTGCGCCGATGTCGAACCGGAAGCTGGCGAACAGCAGCGGTGGGAGCTCGCGGAGCCCCGTCTTGATGGCGACGAACGAGGACCCGAACAGCACGGATAGCAATATGAACGAGACGGCATCGCGGTAGCGGGCAGGCACCGATATTTGAGCAATGCGTGTGAACCTGTGCGCAGAGTGCGTCAGCCGCACCACCCACTCGACAGCGTCGATATCATACTCATATGTACGGGCTGAAACCCCAAGAGGCCTGCGCGAGAGGCGGTATCACGGGGGAAAGCGCGGACGCCCGACGCGTATCGCGGCCTCGATTTGTCCGACGATCCGACTACGGTTCGCCGCGACAAGCCAGCGAGTTCCCGGGGTCTCCGCGAACTCCCCAGGAGACGGCGGGCCGAGTAGGCCATCGTCCCCGTCGTCGGGCACACGCCGCACAGCCGGACGGGAGCGGGTCGGGCTCCGGTCGCAGACGCCCCGTCGCTCTCGACGGTGGTTCTGCAATACCGCGCCCGGAGACAGAATGGCTCCACGCCGTCGCCGGCCAGTAGAATCGGCGCGGCGGATCCCACGATGGGTCGGCCTACCGACAGTACTGTTATCCGCACGGGTCGACTATGTCGACGTAGATGTCAAACGTCACGCTCATCGGCGACCGGCTCGCGACGCCCGGGACGGAGTTCGTCTACGAGGGCGAGTCGTCGGCGTGTGAGGGCTGCCCCTACCGACAGCAGTGTCTGAACCTCACCGAAGGCGTCCGCTACGAGGTGACGTCGGTTCGCGAGCACGGCCAACTGCTCGACTGTGCCGTCCACGACACCGGGGTTCGCGCCGTCGAAGTCGCGCCCGCGTCGATGACGGTGAACGTCGCCTCGAAAGGCGCCTACGCCGGAAGCAAGGTCCAGCTTTCTGGGCCGTGTCCCCACACCAACTGTCCGAGCCACGAGTACTGCGTTCCGGAGGGCGCGGAGTTCGACACCGAGTATCGGATCGACGAGATTCGCGGCGATCCCCCACACGACTTCTGTTATCTCGACCGCGACCTGACGCTCGTCGAACTGGCAGCGCCCGAGGAGTAGCGCCGCTTCGAGGGGGTGTCGGGTACCGACGCCCGCAACCCCGGGCCGGCTACGCCAGCGTCCCGACCCGGTCTGCGGCGTACCCGAACACGTCGTCGTAGCCGTTCGCCGAGAGCAGCACCGGATAGAACTCGGTGTCGGCGCTGAAGGCGTCGCCGTCGGCTTCGGCCACCCGGTCGCCCGGCGCGACCCGCTGGAAGTTGTCGACGAACACCTGGTACTCCTCGGCGGGGTCTTTCGGGATCTGATCCAAGAGTCTGAACACGGCCACCTCGTCGGCGTCACGCCGTCGGAGCGACAGCGGCGGTTCGACGTCGCCCGCGACCGGCGCTGGCAGTACGCCCGTCGCAGACAGGAACGCCCGGAGAATCCAGTAGGCGTTGGTCGCCGCCTCCTCTGAGCCCTGGAGCCCGCACTCGACTTCGACGGTGTGGGCGTGTTCGATCAGCCGTCCCTCGGAGAACCGTCCGGTCTCGACGAGGTGCTCGATGGGGAGGTGCGGGCAGATCGACCGCGCCACCGCGTCGACCTCGTTGACCAGGGCGAACGGCTCGGCGTACGACTGCGTGGAGTGCAGCGACAGCACCGACGTCCCCCGGATCTCCCGGGCCACGTCGTGTGCCAGGCGCCCCTCGTGGGTCTCTGCCTCAGGGTCGCCGGGGAACGCCCGGTTGAGGTCCTCGTCGATGAACCGGACGCCGGCATCGATGGCCTCCTCGTTCGCTACAATCAGCTTGACCGGTCGCTCGACGGCCGGGTCCTCTTGGATGAATCGCTCGATCGCTCGCTCGCCACAGGGTTCGTCCCCGTGGATCACTCCGACGACGGAAACCTCGGGCGTGCCGTCCCCGAGCTCGTAGATTCGCATTACCGAGTCTCAGACGGCGGAGGGTCAAATCTCTTTACTTGTGGGGCGCGAACGGCGGCGTATGACCGACCACACCCGCGACGACACCGTGGGACCGCCGACCACCGGCGAGCCCGCCGGGTGGCATCCGACACGCGGGGCGTCGAACGGGTGGGAACACGGGACGCTCCGGCGCGCGACGATCCACGGCGTCCGGCTGTACAACGCCGGCGATTACCACGAATCTCACGACTGTTTCGAGGACGAGTGGTACAACTACGGGAGCGGGACCACCGAGAGTGCCTTCCTTCACGGAATGGTCCAGGTCGCGGCGGGGGCGTACAAACACCTTGACTTCGAGGACGACCGTGGAATGCGGTCGCTGTTCCGGACCGCGCTGCAGTACCTCCACGGCGTCCCCAACGACTACTACGGCGTCGACGTCAGTGAGGTTCGGGCGACGTTGGAGGCGGCGCTGGACGATCCGACCGCGATCGAGGGGTGGCGGATCCGGCTCGACGACGGATGCCCGGAAGCGGGGCCTGCGGATTACGAGTACGCCGAGTCGGTGGAGTGACCGCCGGCGCCGTCGGGACCGGTGGCTGCAGACGCCGCGGAGACGACCGCTCTCTGGCCGCCATCGCGTCCGCCCGGCGCCGGGCGGTCGGGGGATTCCCCGGCCGTCGTGACGATCGCGTGGGTCGTCGTCCGGCTGACGGACGGGTTCATCGAGACCTACCTCCTCAGGTACGTCGAACCGACCGAAACCAAACTCGACGACGAGCTGGTTCCGACCGTCAGCCGCATCACCAACATCGCCATCATCTCCGTTGCGGGGATCGTGATCGTGGACTCCCTGGGATGCGACGTCACGGCCGTTATCGCCTCACTCGGGATCGCCGGCGTCGCAGTCGCGTTCGCCTCCCGGCAGACGATGGCCGACGTCTTCGGCGGCGCGCACATCCTCACGGCGAAGCCGTTCGTGATCGACGACATCGTCGACGTCAACGGGACGACCGGCGTCGTTGAACGCATCGGCCTCCGGACGACCCGGATACGCGATTTCGACGGGCGGGTGATCACGCTCCCGAACTCGACGATCGCGAACGCGGAGGTGCGCAACAGCTCCTCGGAACCGACCCGGCGGGTCAAGACGCTCCTCGGCCTGTCCTACGAGACGACGCCGGCAGAGATGGACGCCGCCATCGATCTGGCGACCGAGACGGTGAACTCCGCCGAGGGCGTCGGCACCGACCGGACGGGCGCGTGGTTCTGGGACTCCAACGACTCGTCCATAGGGATCAGGCTCGAGTACCACGTCGACGACCTCGACCGGTGGAAGGAGGTCCGGAGTACGGTGAACCACGAGCTCCAGCGGGCCTTCGAGAACGCCGGATTCGAGATGGCGTTTCCGACCAGGACGGTCCGTCTGGAACACGTCGGTGACGACGCGGGGAGCGTCGCGCAGAGCGGGTCGACTCCGAGTTCCGACTGAGGGGGGCGGCCGGTCGGCTCGGGACGCCGGCCGTCCAGTCGGGGCTGCTCCGTACGGGACGGCCGACTCCGGGGAGTGCGGGAGCGGCTCACTCGCCGGCGGCACGGTCGCGGTCGCTCGCCGCCGCCAACTCCTCGTAGGCCGCCCACGCTGGGTCGACGTCCGGATGGGAGATCTCGGCGCCGTCGACCACGACGCCCGACCCGCGTTCGACGGAGCCAGCGACGCCGACGGCGGTGCCCTCGGATTCGAGCGCGTCGCGAACGTCGGCGGTGTGGTCGGGGTCGACCGCGATCACGAGTGTCCCGCCCGTGCCTGCCGTCCAGGGGTCGATATCGAGGGCGTCACAGGTCGCCCGAACCCCCGGCCGGATCGGGATCCCGTCGGTGGCGACGTCGAGGCGGACGCCAGCGCTCGCCGCGACCTCGCAGAACGCGCCGTAGAGCCCACATTCCGTCGCGTCGTGCATCGCGTGGACGCCGCCCGCGGCGCTCGCCGTCATCGCGTCGCGAACGCAGGCGGCCTCGTCGAGGCGGGCCTGTGCGGTCGATACCGTGGGCTCGTCGAGCCCGATCGCGTCCGGAAACAGCGTCGCCAACAGCCCGACCGTCTCGACTGCGGGGCCGTTCGTCACGAGGAGGTCGTCGCCGACGCGGGCGCCGTCGGGACGGATCACGTCGGCGTGGGCGCCGACCCCGAACGCGGTCGCGCCGCCGACCCACGGGAACGAACACCCCGAATATCGGGCGGTGTGACCGGTGACAATCGAGACCCCCAGGTCGTCGGCCTCGTCGTGGATCGCCTCCCACACCCGCGAGAACGACTCGTCGTCCATCTCGGGGGGGAGCGTGAACGAGATCGCGAGGTGTGACGGGGCGAGTCCAGACACCGCGACGTCTGCGAGCACGAAGTCGAGCGCGAACCGGCCGGCGCGCTCGAAGCCGAGCGCCGGAAGAATCGAGATCGGGTCGGTGGCGACTGCGAGCGCCGTGCCGTCCAGATCGAGAAGTCCGAAGTCTACGCCGTGCGCCGGGCCGATCGCGACGTCGTCGCGGTCGGCGCCGAGGTTCGGGAGGACGCGCTCGGCGAGGAACGCCCGGTCGGCCTTACCGAGATTCGGCATACCTCAGCCTCCGTCCGGGCGGGTTTGAACGTGGCGCTCGTCGGACCGTCGCACCCGGGTCGAACACACCCCGATCACGACTCCCCCGCGACCTCGAACTGCCGGGTGAGTTCGTCGACCACCCGCCCCGGGTGTTCGTGGTGGAGCCAGTGGGTGGCGTCGTCCCACACCACGAGCCGGCCACGGTCGCAGTACGACTCGCTTTTCGCCGCCAGCCGCCGCCGGAGGAACGTGTCTTCGGCACCCCACAACACCAGGGTCGGGGGGGCGACCCGGCTGCGGCGCGGGCGGGTGTCGGTCCGGACCGCCGCCCGGTACCAGTGGAGCATCGACCGGAAGGCGCCCGCGACGCGCCACGCCCGGCGGTACCGGTCGAAGTCGGCCGCGCTGAACGCCCCCGGGCGGCTGGTGTTCGCCATCGACGCCACGGCGACCCGCCAGTCGTCGCGCCGGGCGAGCGCCTCGGGGACCCACGGTAGCTGGAAGACGACGCCGTACCAGCTCCGGAGGAGCTGGCGGGGATCGGTGACGAGCGCGCGCCGGAGCACCGTGGGGTGCGGGACGTTGAGAGCCGAGAGGGACCGGACCCTGTCGGGGTCGTGGAGCGCGAGCCACCACGCCACGAGAGCGCCCCAGTCGTGGCCGACGATGTGGGCGTCGTCGGCGCCGATGGCGTCGAGGAGCCCCGAGACGTCGCCGGCGAGCGCGTCGACGCGGTACGCCGACACCGGGTTGGGTTTGTCGCTTCGGTTGTACCCGCGCTGATCGGGGGCGACGACCCGGTAGCCCGCCGCGGCAAGCGGCCCGATCAGGTCGTGCCACGCGTACCAACACTCGGGGAACCCGTGGAGAAGCACCACCGGCTCGCCGTCGTCGGGGCCGGCGACGACCGCGTGGAGGTCAACCTCGCCGGCGTCGACGAACTCGGCGGTGCCGGGGGCGTCCACCGACGCCGGGCCGAGGCCGGTCATCCGTCGGGGTCGACAGCGATCCGGTCTCCGAGCGCCTCCTCGATCGACTCCCGGGCCCAGTCTCCGCGGGCCGTTCCCGTCACCTCCGCCCGGACCCGCTCTTCGAGGATGTTCACCGCGACGCTGTTTGCGCCCTCCGGGACGATGAGGTCGGCGTGCGCCTTTGTGGGTTCGACGAACTGCTCGTGCATCGGCTTGACCGTCGAGAGGTACTGGTCGATCACGCCCTCGAGGTCGCGGCCGCGTTCGATCACGTCGCGTTCGATCCGTCGGAGGATCCGGACGTCGGCGTCGGTCCCGACGTACAGCCGGAGGTCGCACAGCTCCCGGACCACGTCGTCGTAGAGCGCGAAGATGCCCTCGACGACGATGACGTCGCTGGGCTCGACCCGCGTCGTCTCGTCGGTCCGGTTGTGGATCTCGAAGTCGTAGGTCGGCATCTCGATCGTCCGCCCCTCGAGCAGCGACGACAGCTGTTCGCGGACCAACTCCCACTCGAACGCCGAGGGGTGGTCGTAGTTGATCCCCTCCCGTTCCTCCACCGGGAGGTGACTGAGGTCCTCGTAGTAGTTGTCCAGCGGGATCCGGGTGACCGAGTCACCCACGCTCCGGCCGAGCAGCCGTGCGACGGTGGTCTTCCCCGCGCCGGTGCCGCCCGCGATCCCGATCACGAACGAGGGGGTCGTCATCTACCACGTACACCACGGTGGGAACGCTTGATCCTGACGGTTCGGCCTACGCGACCACGGGCGCCCCGCACCTGACAGATACGATTGTTTTCGAGGGACCTTCGACGCTCCAAGTCGGGGAAACGGGCCGCTCTCCGGGTGAGATACCGATCATCGTTCGTCCGAGTTCGATTTCGTAACGGGTACATTTATAAGATGAAAACCCGATTTGACGGATATGGCACGTGATATCGTCCGCCGCGACTTCATAAAACGCGTGGGTGCTGCTGGCGCGATCGGCGCATCGGGACTGGCTGGCTGCCTCGGAAGCCCGGACGACAGTGGGAGCGACAGTACCGACACCGAGACCGACTCCGGCGGTGGCGGTGACGACGGGATGACCGAGACCGACTCCGGCGGCGGGGGCAGCAGCGGCGATGGCCCCGACGGCCTCGTCGTCATCGGCTACCCCGAGAGCGGAATCCAACTGTTCCGGGACTACTACAGCGCCTCGGACGGTAGTGAGGAGATTCTCGTCCCCGACGGCCTCCGCGACGGATCGATGCCCGGCCAGGTCGGAAACGACATGGCGAACGTGACCGGGACGGCACCCGCGGCGGGCGGACCGAACCAGGAGGCGTTCAGCAGCCTGTTCGAGGAGCAGTACGACGCCTCTCCCGGCGTCTTCACATCCCAGTCGTACGACTCGGTGGCGATCCAACTGCTCGCGAACGCCGCGGCCGGCGAGAACAGCGGCACCGGGATCCGCGACCAGATGCGCAACGTCGCCAACCCCGACGGGATGGAGGTCACCCCCGACAACCTCGTCGAGGGGATCGAGGCCGCTGCGAACGGCGAGAACGTTAACTACCAGGGCGCGTCCTCGGCGACGAACTTCAACGAGGACGGCGACCCCGCCTCGGCTGCGTACGCGATCTGGGAGTTCAACGCCGACGAGGGCGCCGCCGAGAACGTGGAGGTACAGAACTTCGAGGGCGAAAACCCCGACGGCGCGGGCCCCTCGGCCGACAGCATCCCGGGCGGAACCGACCGCGAGATGTCGGTCGGGATCCTGCTGCCCGAGACGGGCGATCTGGCGTCGGTCGGCGGCCCGATGATTCAGGCCGCGCGACTCCCGGTGAGGCAAGTCAACGAAGCCAACCCCGCTGGGCTCTCTGTCGACGAACAGCTCGAAGACACCCAGACGTCACCGAGCGCCGGCACCGCCGCCGCCGAGTCGCTGGTGAGTGCGGGCGTGCCGAGCGTCTGTGGGTCGGCTTCCTCGGGCGTGAACGTCCCGGTGTCCCAGCAGGTGTTCATCCCGAACGAGATCGTGGGCTGTTCGCCGTCCTCGACCGCGCTGTCGGTGACCAATCTCGACGACAACGACTACATCTTCCGGACCGCGCCCTCTGACATCCTCCAGGGCCGCGTGATGGCACAGGTGATGTCCGAACGGCTCGGCGTCGACAACGTCGCCACGCTGTACGTCAACAACGACTACGGCCAGCAGCTCTCCGAGCGGTTCGCCGAGGTGTTCACCGACACCTTCGACGGCGAAGTGTACCGCCAACTCGCGTTCAACATCGGCGAGTCGTCGTACTCGTCGGTCATCAGCACAGCGCTGTCGCCGCCGGACAACTGAGGTCCACAGCGGCGCTGCGATCCGATCTGTTGCACCGCTGGCGCGACGGAGTCAAGCGGCCGTCGGTTCGCTCCGATCCGGACGTAGATTTATCTGCGGTCACGCGACCACGACCGGTGTGACGTAGGCGTCGCCCCGCGTCGGGTTGCGGTCGCTCGGCACGTCGACGCGGGAGCCACTACAGGCGAGTCGGGTCCGATCGCGCGCCTCAAGCGACCGGGTCCAGGCCGCGCGTGCCGACTGTTCGCCCCGAATCCGGGCCCGACTACCCACCCAGGAAGTCCTGCCGGACCTGCTCGTCGCCCAACAGCGCGTCCCCATCGTCCATGTATCGGTTCTGCCCGTTCGCGAGGACGTACCCCCGGTCGCACCGGCGCAGCGCCTCCTTTGCGTTCTGCTCGACCATCAGCACCGCAGTCCCGTCGTCGTTGATCGCGTCGATCCGGTCGAACATCTCGTCGACGAGGTCCGGCGCGAGCCCCGCGGAGGGCTCGTCCAGCAGGAGCAACGACGGCTCCAACATCAGCGCCCGCCCCATCGCGAGCATCTGCTGTTGGCCGCCCGACATCGTACCGGCCTTCTGCGACTGCCGCTCCTCGAGAATGGGGAACCGCTCGAAAACGGCCTCTAGGGCGTCTTCCGGGAAGGTATCCAGGATGTACGCGCCCATCTCCAGGTTCTCCCGGACGGTGAGCGACGCAAAGATGTTGTCGTTCTGCGGGACGTAGCCGACCCCCTCTCGGATGATCTTCTCCGGCCGGAGCCCGGTGATGTCTGCGCCCTCGAACGTCACCGTGCCATCCATCAGGTTCGTGAGCCCGAATACGGACTTCATCACGGTCGACTTCCCGGCGCCGTTGGGGCCGACGATGGTGACGTACTCCCCGTCGGCGACGTCGAGGTCGACGTCGGTCAGGATCTGGAGGTCGCCGTAGCCCGCGTCGAGCCCGCGGACTTCCAGGAGCGCTTGGCTCTCGCGGTCGGGTACTGTCTCCTGTGAGACCGCGGCGTCGGCGCCGTCGACCGCGTCCTCGCCGCTCATACGTTCCCCCCTAGGTACGCCTCGATGACCTCCTCGTCCGCCTGGATCTCCGCGGGGGTTCCCTCGGTCAGGATCCGGCCCTGGTGGAGAACGATGACGCGCTCGCAGTTCTCCATAATCAGGTCCATATCGTGTTCTACGAGCAGGAAGGTGTACCCCTGTTCGCGGAGTTCGTGGATGTGCTCCAGCAACCGCTTCTCGAGGGAGGGGTTCACCCCCGCGAACGGCTCGTCCAAGAGCAGCACGTCCGGGTCGGTCAACAGCGCGCGCGCGAGTTCGAGCAGCTTCCGCTGTCCGCCCGAGAGGTTCCCGGCGTACTCCTCGGCGAGGTGGTCGATGTCGAAGAACTCGAGCACGTTCCACACCCGGTCGAGGAGGTCGGACTCCTGGTCGATCACTGCCCCGCGGAACCCCGGCGTCACCGACCGCCACAGCGACTCGCCGCGCTGGCCCTTCGGCGCTAGCATCATGTTCTCGAGCACCGTCATATCCTGGAGTTCTCGGGCGATCTGGAACGTCCTGACCAACCCGCGGTTCGCGATGGCGTGCGGCGCCAGCCCGGTGATGTCCTCACCGTCGAACGTCACGGTACCGGCGTCGGGTTCGAGCATCCCGGTGATCAGGTTGAACGTGGTCGACTTGCCAGCACCGTTGGGCCCGATGAGCCCGGTGAGACTCCCGCGTTCGACCCGGAAGGAGGCGTCGTCGACCGCGGTGATCCCCCCGAAGTCCTTCCGGAGCCCCTCGACCCGCAGCGGATACTCCGCACCGATGCCTGGCCCACCGGAGCCGAGATCCAACTCACCCGACCCGGCGGCGTCGGTGCCGGCACCGGTCGGGGAGTCCTGGTTTGCGGCCGACGTGGACTCGTCTTCGGTCTCGGCGGCGTCACTCATCGTTGGTACCTCCCCGCGAGGACGAGGTCCCGCCGTCGGTCGTCGCCTGCCGCTCCTGTGCCCGCTGTGCCGTCAGCGGAATACCAGCAGCGGTCTCCTTGCGGTGGCCGAGCAGCCCCTCCGGACGGTTGTGCATCAGCCAGATGAGCACGAGTCCCATAAACACCAACTGGAGTTGCCGGATGCTGTCGAGGGTGTAGAAGAACAGCGGTGCGGGGTCGAGATTCGAGATCAACGGCGCGATCGCCGGCCCGAACCCCGACGGCGCGCTGGTGCTCGGGAGCACGGTGTCGATGAGGTTCTTCAGCGTGCGCGGCCCCTGGTAGAGCAGGGCGGCGAAGACCGCACCGCCGAGCACGCTGCCGGTGTTCGATCCCGCGCCGCCGATGATCAGTGCGATCCAGATGAAGAAGGTGATCCGGGGACGGAAGGTGTTCGGCGTGACCGCGCCGCTCCGCATGAACCAGAGGATGCCCGCCAGCCCCATGAGCGCACACCCGAGCATGAACGCCTTGACTTTGAACCGGTTGGTGTCTTTCCCCAGGGAGTTCGCCACGTCCTCGTCCTCCCGGATCGCCTTGAGCACGCGGCCGAACGGCGACTCTCCGGTGCGTTTCAGCAGCCAGTAGTACGCCGCGACGAACGCAAGCAGGAACGCGCCGTAGACCAGCCCGTCGACGATCGGCTTCGGGTTGTTCGGAATGATAATCCCGAACGCGTCCACGAGCCCGAGATAAGCGTCCCAGAGCCCGACGAAAGAGAGGACCGCCTCGAGCGGGTCGGTGTAGTCGAGGATGAGTCCCGATCCGCCGCCGAACCCGACGCGCTCGCCGAACAGCTGGAACTGTTGGAAGTCCCCCGAGAGGAACGAAAAGCGGACGATCTCCGACATAGCGATCGTGACGATCGCGAGATAGTCAGCCCGGAGGCGCAGCGCGGGTAACGCGACCACCAACCCGAGGAGCGCGGCTGCCGCCATTCCCGCGATCATCCCGACGACGATTGGGAGCCCGAGCCCGCCGACCTGCGACGCGCCGCCGGCCTCGTACAGCGGCTTCGAGACCAGCGCCATCACGTAGATCCCGACCGCCATGAATCCGACGATGCCGATGTTGAACAGCCCGGTGTAGCCCCAGTGGAGGTTCAAGGCGAGCGACAGCATCGCGAAGACGCCGATGAAGAAGGTCAGCGTCGCGACCGTGTTGAGCTGCCCCCGCAGGGAGAACCCCAGCACGACGCCCGCGAGGATGTACGCGGCGTACATACCCAACAGGACCGACACGATGAGCCCCGCGTCGCCCCCGGGAATCCTGTCGGCGACGTCCTCGCGGACGCTCATGCGGTCGACCTCCCGGAGAAGATCCCCTCAGGCTTCACCAGCAGGATGACGATCATCACGAAGAACGCCGCGGCGCGGGAGAACGCCGACGGGATCCAGATGACGGACATCGACGCGGTCAGCCCGATCGCGAGCCCGCCGACGATGGCGCCGTAGATCGACCCGATCCCGCCGAGAATGACCGCAGCGAAGATGAGCAATAGGAGGAGCCACCCGTCGTTGAACCCGAGCGTCCCCTTCCAGAGCACGAACATATACCCCGCAACCCCGGTGAGGCCGCCGCCGACGACCCACACCGCCGTGACAACCCGTTCAGTCGGGATCCCGGTGATCTGTGCGAGGTCCTCGTTGTCCGCCATCGCCCGCATCGCCTTTCCGAGCTTAGTGAGTTGCAGCAGGAGGTGGACGCCGAGCATCAGCCCGCCGGCTACGACCGCCAGCGCGATGTCGTGGGCGTTGATCCGGACGAATCCGTCGATGAAGTACAACGAGACCGAGGGTGGTTGGGCGGTGGTGCCGCGCACGCTCGAACTGAAGACGAACTGGATGAGATACCGGAGCGCGAACGCCACACCGATGCTGGTGATCAGCAGCGCGATCCCGCTCTCGTCGCGAATGGGTCTAAACACCGTTCGGTCGATGAACAGCGCGAGTGCGATGGTGAACGCCCCGGCGACGACAGCGCCGGCGGCGACCGCAAGCGGGGTCCCGGTGACGCCGATGCCCAGCGTCCCGCCGAAGACCGACCCGCTGGCGCCGACCAAGAGCAGCGCTCCCACGTCGGCCCGGCCGACCCCAGCGATCAGGTAACTCGTCGCCCACCCGGAGAACGCGCCGGCGGTGATGTAGTCGCCGTGAGCGAAGTTCGCGAAGTTCAGGATGCTGTACGTCATCGAGAGCCCGATGCCCGCGAGCCCGATCACCAATCCGCGCATCAATCCGTCCCACGCCAGCGACCCGACGCCGCTGAACGAGTTGTCGCCGGTGGCTAGTCCAACACCTAGGTCGAACAGCAGGACGGCCACGACGAGCCCTAAAATGACGGACCCGGGGCGGGCGACCGCGATCCGCCGTCCGCGGGTATATGTCTCAGCGATCCCCATTGATAACTATCCTTAGGATGAGTGGGGTTGTGAAACGATGTTAAGTCTTTCCTCCCGGGACGACGGGCGACGGTTTAGAACGGTTTTTCTTCCGGAATCGGCCGGGGCGACTGTTCTGCCGGATCCGAGCGCGCTCGGGGCCGCCGATCTCGGCGCCCGCTGAACCGACACCCACAGCCGGTATCAGTCCGTGCCGGCCCCGGCGGCGTTCGCGCGGGCGCGGTGATCGTACGTCGCAGCGGCGACGAGCGCTGCCGAGAGCGCGAGTCCGACCGCCGCCGGACCGACCGCTCCGGACCCGGGCACGCCTGCGGCGGTCGAGAGCAGCGCTGCGCCCCCGAGGAGCCCGAGCCCGGCGTAGTAGGTCGGGGGCAGTCCGTCGTCGGAGTCGCCGTCCAGGTACGCCTCGAGGTCGTCGGCGTTGGCTGCTCGCTTGACTGTCTTCCCGTCGGGATCGTAGTCGACGATCCCGAGTTCGTCGAGCTTCGGGAGATGCGTCTGGTGGAGTGAGACGTAGACGCTCTGTCTGACGTTCCGCGGCGGCGGCGACTCCCCGGCCTCCACCCTGCCGATGTGTTCGGCCAGGTCCGAGACGGTCTCGAAGGCCTCGGCCGATCGGAGCCGCCCTAACACGAGGCGGCGTCGGTCGTTCCGGAGCACGTCGTGAATCTCCGAGGCCGACAGCTCCTCGGTCGTGTCGGACGCTGTCGACCCGGCTGCTATCATCTCACCTTTGCCTCGGAGGCCGGCCTACATGAATGTGTCCGCGGTAGCGCGACCGGACGCGACGACGAATCAGAACAGGTATGAGACTACGGCAGCGGCGGCGCGGTCGCTCTCACTCGGGCCGCGGACGCGCCACGAACAGCGTCTGGACCAGGCTGAATGGGTCGTAGACCGACTGGTGACACTGACAGTACACGTCGTTTTCGGCGCCGAACTTGGCCGATCCCTCGCTCTTGTACTTGGGCACACAACAGAAGTGCGTACACTTGTTGAGCCACGCGATGAAGCCGTCCTGCGTGGAGGCTTCGAGCCACGGATCCTGCTGGGCCAGTTCACTCACTCGATCGGACTTGATGACCTGAATCGGGATGACGTCCTCGGCGTCCTCGGAGCGCCACCGGCCGGTGGCACCCTTGCCGACCCCCGCCTCGCCGACGCCGTTGGTCCACTCCTGGTAGTCGGAAAAGTCGTCGACGTGGAGGCGGTCGCCCTCGGAGTAGGTTTCGGTTTGCCACTCGTAGCCCGGATTCGACCCGACCCGGAAGTAGTTCTCCGAGTCGTAGTCGGGCTGGACCCCGGCGTAGGACTCGACGCCGCAGTACTGGAACCACTCCGTGGAGTAGGTCACGCCGGACCCTTTGAAGTCCTCGGCCTCGGCGATTTGAACCGAGATCCCGCCCTGCATCTCGGTCGTGACTTCGGGCCAGACGCCCTTGAGGTACCCCTCGTCGTCGATCTCGAGGGGGATCTGCGGCATCCCGCGAGGGGCCGGTCCCGCGGTGTTCTCGATTGCGAACGCCTGCGTGGACCCCCCACCGGCGCCGCTGGCCTGCGTCGCGGAGTTGATGGCGGCCGCGCCCGTCGCGCCGACGCCCGCGAGCGCGGCGCCTCCGACCACGCCTTTCACGAACCGGCGGCGACCCGATTCCGCCGGGTACTTGTCGCTCTCGCTCATACACGGACTTCCTGCCCGCCGGTAAAAAGGATGACGACATTGGCGTCAACGGGGTCCGACCCGTCCGCTCATCCGGAGCGCCAGCGGGTTCGGATCACTCCTCCCCCGGCACTCCGGGGCCGACACGGGGAGGTCGAAACCTCCGGTCTCGGTAGTTTTTACTCGGCCCACAGAATACGGCACCGTATGGATCTCCACGGCAGGGACGTCAAACAGGACGTCCGGGAACTCGGCGCCCTCCTCGGCGACGTGTTGGCCGACCAGACGTCTGAAGAATCGTTCGAGACGGTCGAAGACATTCGGAACGCCGCCATCTCCTACCGGGAGGGTGAGAACGACTCCCGGACGGAGCTCGACAGGCTGCTTACGGGTCTCTCGCCCGACGGCGAGAGCATCGTCGCGCGGGCGTTCACCACGTATTTCGAGCTCATCAACCTCGCCGAGGAGCGCGAGCGCGCCCGGGCCGTTCGGGAGGGGATCCAGGCCGGCGACCTGGCCGACGGGCTGGTCGCGACCATCGAGACGCTCGTCGAGGCCGACGCCGATTCCGGGACCGTCCAGCAGGTGCTCGACGACGTCCTTATCGAGCCGACGTTCACCGCCCACCCGACCGAGGCCCGCCGAAAGACGGTGAAAGCGAAGCTCCGCTCGATCGCGAGCCGGCTAGAGGAACTCGACGAGCATCGGCTCACCGACCGCGAACACGACCAGCTGTGGCGGAAGGTCGACGCGGAGGTCACGAGCCTCTGGCAGACCTCGCAGGTCCGGGAGCGCCGGCCGGAGCCGCAAGACGAGGCCCGGAACGTGCAGTGGTACCTCGAATCCATCCTCTTCGACGTCGTCGGCGAGGTGTACGCCGAACTCGAGGATCTGCTCGCCGACGAGTATCCCGATGTCGACGTGCCGAAGCTCTTCGAGTTTCGGTCGTGGGCGGGGTCTGACCGCGACGGTAACCCCTTCGTCACCCCGGAAGTCACGACCGACACCTTAGAGCGGCAGCGGGCGGTCGTCTTGGAGAAGTACCGCACGGCGCTCAAGCGGCTCTCGGGCTTTCTGAGCCAGGACGGCCGCCGGGTGGACGTCGGCCCCGAACTCGAACGATCGCTGACGGCCGACGCGTCGCGGCTCCCCACTGTCGCACGCGAGGCCGAAGAGCGGTACCCCGGCGAGCCGTACCGCCAGAAGTTGAAGCTGATGCGCGAGCGTCTCCGCCGGATCGAGGACGTCCGGCCGGGCGGCTACGCTGACAAGGAAGAGCTGCTCGAGGACCTCACCACGATCGACCGGAGCCTCCGGTCGACTGGCGCGGGCGTGGTCGCCGACGAGTACGTCGAGCCGTTGATCCGCCAGGTCGACACCTTCGGGTTCACGCTCGCGAGCCTCGACCTTCGAGACCACCAGGAGAACCACACCGAGGCGGTCCACGAAGCGCTCGCGAACGAGGGGATCGACTACCGCGACCTCGACGAGGACGGCCGGATCGACGTCCTGACCGAGGGACTCCTTCAGGAAGAGCCGGTGATCGACCTCGAAGACCCCGGCGAGGTCTCCGACATCGCCGGACGGGTGCTCCGGCGGTTCGGGATGCTCGGGGAGTGGCAAAACGAGTTCGGCGTCGGCGCCATCGACACCTACTGCATCTCCATGACCGAAGAGCCCAGCCACGTGCTCGAGGTGCTGTTCCTCGCCGAGCAGGCGGGGGCGGTGTCGCTACCGGACCACTGTGGGATCGACGTGGTACCGCTGCTCGAGACCGAGTCCGCGCTCAACGGTGCCCGTCGGATCATGGGCACGCTGTTCGAGAACGACGCCTACCAGCAGGCGCTCGCCGCGCGGGACAACGTCCAGGAGATCATGCTGGGCTACTCCGACTCCAACAAGGAGAACGGCTTTCTCGCCGCCAACTGGGACCTCTACAAGAACCAGCGCCGGCTGGCGACCATCTGTCGGGACTTCGACGTGAAGATGCGGCTGTTCCACGGCCGCGGCGGGTCGATCTCTCGGGGTGGGGGCCCGATGAACGAGGCGATGCTCGCGCTGCCCAACGAGACGGTCTCCGGGCAGATCAAGTTCACCGAGCAGGGCGAGGCGATCGCAGAGAAGTACGCCAACCCGGAGATCGCCGAGCGGAACCTCGAACAGATGCTGAACGCCCAGATCCGCGCCCGGCTGCGGGCGATCCGCGAGCCGGAGGAGGAGGTCGACGACGAGTGGGTCGACGCGATGGACACGATGGCGCCCGCAGCGCGGGAGTCGTACCGCGCGCTGTTGGAGTCGGAGGGCTTCGTGACCTACTTCGGGCAGGCCACTCCGATCAGCGTGATCGAGAACCTCAACCTGGGGTCGCGGCCGGCGTCGCGGTCGGGTGACCGCACCGTCGAGGACCTCCGGGCGATCCCGTGGGTGTTCTCGTGGACGCAGTCGCGGTGCATCATCACCGGGTGGTACGCCCTCGGGACCGGCATTGAGGCGTACCTCGACGACGGCGGCGACATCGAGACTCTGCGTGAGATGTACGAGGAGTGGCCGTTCTTCCGCACCACCCTCGACAACGCCTCGCAGGCGCTGGCCCGGACCGACTTCGAGATCGCGAGCTACTACGCGGAGCTGGCGGATCCGGAGCTTCGGGAGGCGTTCTTCCCGGAACTGCAGGCCGAATACGAGCGCGCCCGCGACGTCGTCATCGACATCACCGGCCGGGAGTCGCTGCTCAAACGCGAGTGGCTCGACGAGAGCCTCCGCCGCCGGAACCCCTATGTCGACCCGCTGAACCTGCTCCAGACGAGACTGCTGGCGCAGGCTCACCGGACCGACGAGGAAGAACAGACCCTGCGGCTGACCGTGAAGGGGATCGCCGCCGGAATGAAAAACACCGGGTAGAGCGGGTCGGAACCGGAAGCCGACACCACGCGAACGCGCCCGCGATCGCTACCGGTGTGCGGGGCCGTCGTTCGAGCCAACGCGGGCGGACAGCTCCTCGTCGTCGTCCTGATCTAACTCCTCCAGGTGGATGATATCCTCGTTGTCGGCTTCGAGCTGGTCTTGAAGATAGGTGACGTACTGTTTGTGCTCTTCGAGCTGTTCCCGGAGGTGCTCGGCTTCGAGTTCGAGCCGCTCGTGCTCCCGAACGAAGCTCTTGGGCACCTCGACTGTGGGTGGGAACGGCTCGGCGTCGTCGCCGTCGCGGAGCCGTTCAATTTCGTGTTCGGGGACGGCCTGGACCTGGCCGTCGTGGGCAACGAGCGTGTCGACGTAGTCGCGAAACACCGCCGACAGGGAGATGTCGCGCTCCTCAGCGATACCGCGGAGCGTCTCGAACGCGTCCTCGTTGACGCGAAACGAGATGGTCTTGTTCTTGTTGCCCATCGTCTCAACTATATATCGTCGGCGGGCGCACTTAATATTTTGTCAGACGCCGACGTGCGAGGCGGCCGCGGCCACCGCCACGGTCGTGAGCGCCACAAGCGTCGGGATCGCGATACTCCTGAGCGTCAGCGGGACCGGCCGTCGGAGGGACGCGTCGGCCGGACGGAGAGACTGCAGCATACCCACTCTGTGGATAGGGAGGAAACCGATATAAGACCGGCTATAACTCAAAATGCGACTGAATTCTTGGCTGTCGGGTGGGTCCGCCAGCAGCCGGGCGGCCCGGTGCCGGACCGTCGGCGTCGGGTCCGGCTACAGCGGCACGTGGGTGGCTGTGCCGGCGACGAGGATCGTCGTCACCAAGAGAGCGTTGACGAACGCGCCAGTCCAGACACGGCCGGTCTTCCGGAAGAGATACGTCGACACCGCGGCCGCGATGGTGAGGACCGCGACGAACTGGAACGCAACGATCGTCAGCAGCGGCTCGCCGAACGGGAGCGGCTGCCCCGACAGCAACACGCCGTACTGAATCGCCAGGAAGCCGACGAACCCGCCGACTGCGGCGACCCAGTTGGTCGCGAACGCCCGCCCGAACCCGTCGTCGCCGGCCCGAAGCTGGCCGTTCAACAGCAGCTCGAACGCCAGGAAAAACAGCGTGAGCGGGAGGAGATACCGGAGTACGATCCCGAGCTGGAGCGCGGAGGGGAGTTTGACCGCGAACACCCAGAACCGGAAGTCGGTCCCGAACAGATAGCCGACGCCGGCCAAGAGCAGATAAAAGGTGCCGACGACGGCCACCGCCGCGACCGCGGAGGCGGCAACCGTTCGCGGACCGTCGGCGTCGAAGCCGTACCGCTCCCGGCTCGTTCCCCGGTTGTCGACCAGGTGCCACACCCCGAAGAGGCCGACGATGATGGCCGCATTCACCACCGCCCACACCAACACGCCGTTCGTGATCTGCTGTGGGAACAGCCACGACGGGGTGATGGAGTTCTGTCCGAGCAGGTTCAACGGCAGGTACGTCACAACGGGGATGATGGCCGCGAGCGCGATGGTGAGATACCGGCTGATCCCCGTCGCGCCCGCGGCTACAGGCCGGTCCCGAACGGCGGTACCGAGACGCGAGTCCGAGAGGACCGTCGCGCCGAACGGGAACAGGAACACCACGCCGCCGAGAAGCGACAGGAGCGTCGCGAGTTCTTTCACCCACCAGATCTGGTCGCCCGGTGGTCGGTCGTCGGTCCCGTCGAGTGTGCGTTGCTGCCACTCGATCGCGTCACCCACTGCCGTCGTCGAGAGGTGATCGCCGGGGTGGGTGGTCGTCGGCGTGTAGAGCCGGCGCGCGGTCCCGTCCTCGATGCTCCCGTAGGTGCGGCCCTCCTCGATCGGGTCGTCGGTACCGAAGAGCCCCTGAAGCTTCTCGCTTCGCTCGACGTCGGAGGCGTGTGGAATCCCCCACATCAGCATCGAGAACTCGTCGTACTCGCTGAACACGACAGCCGTGTTCCGTGGGAATTCGGCGTCGCCCTCCGGTACGCCCGGGAACGAGGCCGTCGAGGACCCCACAAGCGTGACCGACTCGTACCCTTCAGGGTAGGTGGCGGCGGCCGCAACGCTCGCCCACCCGCCCATCGAGTGCCCCTCGAGCCCGATGTTGTCGTTGTCGACGAACGACAGCGACTGCATATACGACAGCGCCGGCGGACCGCCGAACCCGGCGCCGAACGCCGGCGGATCGGAGTAGCCGTGGCCGGTCTGGTCGATCGCGAGCACGACCATTCCTCGCCTGGCGAACTCGATGGCGAACGGCGACTGCGTCTCCTTGGAGTTGATGTACCCGTGAGTGGCCACCACACCGGGTGCGGGGTTCTCGTCGGTCGCCCCGGGCGGAATGTACAGGTCGCCTTCGACGGTCTGTCCGTTGGGCCCAGCGAACCGGACCTCCTTCACCTCGACTTGGCCACCGTTGGTCTGAACCGTGGCCGCGACCAACCCGCCGGCTATAACCATCAGAACGGCGATAATCAGTACGGCGTGTCGTCTGCGCATAGTACGTGTGTTCGGAACTACATGATATAATTTGTGACGAAACGCCGGGTCGTATCCAGTTTCTGCCGAGACGGGCCGGTCTCAGGTTACGCCGGAGCCTCGGTCGGAGCACTCACGCCCCGAGCGAAGCCGGATCGGCTGGGGTCGGACCGACAGGGCCACCAGTGACGGCGGCACGACGCCCGAGACGCCAACCGCAGACCCGACTATGGCTCGGGCTGGAGGTCCGCATCCGGCGCCGAGCCGCCGACGCCGAGTTCGTCGCCGGCGGACTCCTCGACGCTCTCCAGCGCCGACACCGTCGACTCGACGTACCGCTCCACCGGGATGTCGTACTCCTCGCGGGCCATCCGGCCGTACTCGTTGCCCTCTTCTTCGAAGGCGCTCACGCGGTCGATGGTGCGCTCTGCGGTTTCGACCACCCACCGATCGCGGGTGGCGGCGTCGACGACCTGGATCGACTCCGGTCGGACCGAGACGTTGACCGTCCCGTCGTCAGTCTCGTAGGTGCGGGGCTTGCCCACGACCGCGACGTACGCCGGGGGTTCGAGGTCCCGGAGCGTGCTCGTCGCCTCGGGCTGGTACTGGCCGGCGTACACGAAGAACGTCCCCGTGGGATCGACGATGCGGCCGCGCCAGTACTCGTTGTCCTCGCCGACGTCATCTTTCTCGGTCAGGGTGCCGACGAAGAACACGCGGTTGACCTTCTGCCCCGTGGGCAACAGCGCGTAGACCGGCGCGCGGTCGTCGTCGGACTCCTTGAAGCTGAACGTGGCGTCGTTGAACTCGTCTGCGAACACACGCCGTGCGACCTCTCGGGTCGGAATCTCGTTGGAACTCATCTCAGATCGACCTCGCTTTGATCAGCACCGCTTCGGGATCTGCTGGCTGGGTGAGCCGTTCGACGTCGTCGGCGAGCACGTACCGGCCGAGCTCGGGGCCCGAAATCCGGTAGTACGTCCCCAGGAGGTCCTCGCGCATCTCCTCGACGACGACCGTTGTGTCGAGGGCGTCTTTCGCCATCTGCTGGGCTTCTTCGAGGCCGATCCCGGTGAGTTCCTCGGTGGTCTCTCGGCCGAAGATGGTCTCGTGGACGGTTTCGCCGTCGTCGAGGACCCCCTTGATCCGGAGGTCGAACTCGCCGTCGACGTCGCCGTGCTCCGAGCACCGCCCGTTTTGGAGGACGCGGGTGCAGCCCTCCTCGGGGCACCGTTTGATGAGGCCGCTGCCCGACTGGATGTCGACTAAGGCGCCCTCAACGGTGACCGCGTCGTCGCCGACCTCGATCTCCTCGTCGACCTGCTCGATCGTGGTCGTGCGATTGAGCTTCACCGAGAAGTCGCCCTGGTACTCGTCGGTGACCAGATTCCCGAGCCGGTAGACCGCGCCCTCCTCGAGTTCGGGGAGGTCCGAGGTCTCGAACGCGATGAACTTCGTCCGCCCGGACTCGTCGCCGAGGAGGCCCACTTGTGCGACCGAATCGCTCCGGGGCTCCCAGAGTTCGACGACTTTCGCGGTGGCGTCGATCCACTGTTCGTCCTGGTCGATGTCCGCGAGACGAACCTTGTCGTTGCCGCCGCGGCCGAGCTCCTCGCGCTCTAAGCCGGCCTCGTCGAGGTAGCTGTTGACGACTGAACGCCGCGCCTCCTCGACGGGTACGCGGTACTCTTCGACGAGGTTCCGAAGCCGCTCTTCGACCTCCTCGTCGGTCACGTCTAAGTGGTCCGAGAACTGTTCCGTTATCTCCGCTGCGTGGGTTCGCAGGTCTGACATAGTGGGCTCGCCTCCGCCTTGGTTTTCATTGGGAGGCACACCGACTTTGGTTCGCGATCGGTAATAAAGTATCGCAACCGAGGTGAAAGTGAAACTGCGGGCCCGAGTCGGCGGTGACCCGTGACCCCACCAACGGATCTATACCCGTCGCTGTCCCATATCGAGCCGATGGACGACCGTCTCGAAAACCTGCTCAGGCGGAAGTTCCGGGCGGCGGGCCGCCAGTACGCTCGCGCCCGCGACGCCTACCGCGAGGGCCGCGACGACAGCGACGCCGACGGCGTGGCCGACACCATCGCGTCGCTCCCCCGCGACGACGAGGGGCGTGCTCGGCTGGTCTGCCGCCGCCACGCCGACCGGCGGGCGGTCGCGATCGACGACGACGGCCACCCGGCGTGTTTCGAGGCGGGACACCCCGACTGTGTGGGGTGCGCCGAGGACGTCTGCGACGGGATCGTGGAGACGTGGTGATGGCCGGGACCGACCCGACAGCCGTCGCCGTCGTGCTCGCGGGCGGGACGGGGTCGCGGCTCTATCCCGCCAGCCGGTCCGATCGGCCAAAGCAGTTCCTGTCGCTTCTGGGCGGGGAATCGTTCCTTGAGCGCACAGTCTCCCGCGCCCGGGCGGTCGCGGACGCTGTCATCGTGCTTACCCGCGAGTCGTACGCCGAGGGGGTGGCCGAGCGGGCTCCCGACGCCGAGGTGCTGGTCGAACCCGCCGGCCGCGACACCGGGCCGGCGCTCCTGTATGCGACCCACCGGATCGACCGCCGGTACGACGACGCCGTCGTGGTCGCGCTCCCGAGCGACCACCTAATCGGCGAGGGGTTCGCGCCCGCGATCCGGCGGGGCGCCGAGGTTGCGGCCGCGACGGACCGACTGGTCACGTTCGGCGTCGAACCCACGCGGCCGGCGACCGGGTACGGATACATCGAAGCCGCCGAGACGGCCGCGGGGGAATCCGACGCGACCGACGCCGAGTGGTACCCCGTCGCGTCGTTCCACGAGAAGCCCGACGTCGACACCGCGGAGTCGTACGTCGCCGACGGCCACTACTGGAACGCCGGGTTGTTCGCGTGGCGCCCCGAGGCCTTCCTGGCCGCGGCCGACACCCAGCCGCTCGCCCCGCTCCTCGACGCGCTCCGGTCGGGCACCGAGGCGGAGATACGGGCGGCGTTCGAGTCCGTCGAGGCCGTGAGCGTCGATTACGCCGTTCTGGAATCCGCCGCCGACGTCGCCGTCGTGCCCGCGTCGTTCCCGTGGGACGACGTCGGCTCCTGGGACGCCCTCGACCGGGTGCTTGACGCCGACGCCGACGGCAATGCCACCACCGAGAACGCGACGCTGCGGGCGCTCGACGCCGCGGACAACGTCGTCGCCGCCGCCGACGCCCAAGTGTCACTGGTCGGCGTCTCCGGCCTCGCGGTGGTGGTGTGGGACGATCGGGTGCTGGTCGTGCCGAAAGAGCGGGCCCAAGACGTCAAGCGGCTGGTCCGACGGCTGCAAGACCGCGGGGAGTTCTGACCTCGGAACCGGCGAGTGTGTCCGCGGTCAGTTGGCCGACCGCCGAACCTGGACCCGGCCGTTGGTCGTCACGCCGACCAGCAGCGACTCCCGCACCTCCCGGCCCTGGATGGCGTCGCCGGCGGCGTCCGACACCGCCTTCATGAGCTCCGGGGCGGTGCGGTTCACCTTCACGCCCGCGTCGTCGCAGGCGTCGTACACCTGCTTGGGCACGTCGTAGAGGTCGGTCCCCTGCTCGACCGGAATCCGGACCGGCGCGGTCAGCGCCTCGGCGAAGGCCACAGTCTCTCTGGCCTTTTCGACGTTTCGGCGGGCGCTGGACTCGATGCTCGAGACGTTGGCGCGGGAGGTCCCCAACATCGACGCGATCCGCGACTGGCGGATCCCACGCTCTCTGAGCACCAGCACCTCGGCTTGCCGCCGGGTCAGCACGCTCTCCTCGGCGTCGAACCCCGCCGCGGAGAGCGCCTCGTTGACGTCGTAGGGTTCCGCCGCCGACTCCTCGGCGTCCGCCGACGGGTCAGCCTGGTCCGTACCCTCCTGCGTCGATCCGTCGTTTTCTCCCCGTTCGGCGTTCGTCATACCGAGCCGTAGGTGCGCGCCGATAAAAAAGTGCAGCAGACCGACTGTCCGTCGTCCCGCCGCCGAGGGGTCGGCGGCTACCCGCCCCAGAAGTTGTCGCGGCTGCCAAGCGCAGTGGATCGATCCGGACCGCCGCGTCTGCCCCTGTCGCTCCCGGCAGTGGAGCCATCGTCGCCGCCGGTGTCGCCGTCCGCGTCGCCGTCTTCGTCCTCTTCGAGCGGAAGGCGTTCGACCACCTTCTTTGCGGTTGCGTGGTTCGACTTCACCCGGTCGATCCGCACGACCGCCCGGGTCTTCGGCAGCAGGCCGTCGATGAGCACGATGAATCCGTCGTCGGTCCGGCCGACGCCCGCGCCGCTCTCGTGGATGTCGTCGACTTCGACGACGATCTCCTCGCCGGGCTTGACCGGCTGTGCCTTGAGGTCCTCAATCGGCTGGTCGTAGGAGTTACACCACTCGGCACCCCCGCGGTCCCCGTAGTACTGACACCCCATCCCGCTGATTCGCTCCGAATACCTGGGGCAGTCATCGGCAAGCGGACAGTCGGACATACCGGAGAGTACTCCGCCGCGTGTCTAAACGCTTGTGGGTTTCAGGGGTGCGGTTCGGCTCGGTGGTTCTGGGATCGCAACGCTTTCGACTGCGTCGGCCCGAGATGTCGGTATGAGCCGGCGTGTCCCCGAGTTTGCCGTACTCACCGGCGTGTTTCTCGGCGTCTCCGACCTGGTGTCCGGGGCCGTGCTCGGATGGGGGCTCTACGCCACCGTTGTGGTCGGGGCCGCGGTCTCGTACCCGTTCGTTGCTTTCGGAATCGTCCGCGACGACGACCCTGCGGCGACCATCCCCCCGCTGTGGCTGCTCGCGGTCGGCGCAGTCGTCGCGGTCGCCGGCGGACTCGGCGTCCTCGTTGACGACCCCACGCCGGGCGGCGTCGTATCGGCCGCACTCGTCGCGTTGGTGCTTGTTGTGCCCGCCGCGGCGTACGCCACGCGCTTTGGCGCGAACATCAACCCCGTGGCTCCTCGCACGACCGTCGTCGCCGGCGCGGCCGTGGGGTTGGGGCTCCTGCTCGTGGGGGTCGCCTCCGGTCGGGTGCTGGTCGGCGTCGCCGCCGCCGGGCTCGCGGGGCTCGGGGGTGCGCTCTACGGG
>Ga0102935_1000021_pt1 | contig 48152 bp, 54 predicted proteins | sample SalPonR2_A_D2_MG_FD_78508 | JGI IMG/M metagenome (GOLD analysis project Ga0102935, IMG submission 78508) | Salt pond soil microbial communities from South San Francisco under conditions of wetland restoration - Salt Pond MetaG R2_A_D2_MG | ecosystem: Environmental > Aquatic > Marine > Intertidal... | reverse complement strand
AGGAGGCATGATAGATTCAGTTACAGAAAAAGAAGTCAAGTATGCAGATGCACCAGAAAAGTTTGAAGCAGGAACACCGAATATAGCAGGAGCAGTAGGCCTCTCAAAGGCAATGGATTATCTGGAAAATACAGGGATTGAGAAAATTAGAGATCACACAAGAGAACTGGCAGAGAAGATAAGAAAAGGCCTTGAGGATATAGAAAAGATTGATGTTATCTCACCGGAAGATGCTAATCTTGTCTCATTTACGTGTAGCTGTGCTCATCCCCACGATGTTGCAGAGGTGTTGAATCAGCACGGAGTTGCTGTAAGAGCTGGACATCACTGCGCACAGCCACAGATGATGGAACTTGATGTAAACGGTGCGACACGGGCATCTCCCTACATATACAACACTGAAGAAGATGTGGAGAAATTGCTAGAAGCAGTAAGGGAGGCAGTGGAAACATTCGATGTATGAACAAAAAGGTGTTGAATAATGTACAGAGAAGAAATACTTGATCACTACAAGAGGCCTCGAAACAAAGGAGAGTTAGATACAGAGTACGAAGCGGAAGGAGAAAACGCGAGCTGTGGGGATGACACTCATATTTATGTTGAAGTCGAAGATGAAGAGATAGTTGATTTTAAACACAGTACAGATGGATGTGCCATATGTACAGCAGGTGTTTCGATTCTCTCAGAAGAACTTTTGAATAGAGAAGTAGAGGAGGTCTTGGATCTGGATAAAGACTGGATGATCGATAGACTTGGAATAGATATTTCTCCTATGCGTATGAAATGTGCGTTACTGGGGCTGGAGACCGCTCAAAAGGCGCTGAGTCAAAAAGGATAATAGTTTTATCTTTACATAATTTTTCTATGCCGGATTTTCACGTAGTTGCAGCTAATTTGATCGAAAAAGAAGGAGAATATCTTCTCGTCAAAGAAGGAAAAGAACCAGTTAGAGGCCTCTGGAATCTTCCAGCTGGAGGAGCCAAAAAAGATGAAGATATTAAGGAAGCCGCTGTTAGAGAGGTAAAGGAAGAGACAGGTCTCAAAGTCAGTCTTGAAGGGATTTTGGGTGTCTTCGTCGATGAAAGCGATAGAAGTGATACAAAAGTACTGATATTCGTGTTCAATGCGAGTACTGAAGATTTTGAGATCAAAACTCCTGAAAGCGGAGAGATACTTGACGCAGGACTTTACTCTTCTGACGAGATAAATAGTATGGATATCCGTGTGCCTTTCATTCAAGAAGCTATAAAGAGATATGAAAGAGGGGAAGAAAAATCGCTTGATACATTGAAAGATTACAGAAAGGATCTAAAATGAACAGAATGGATGAAGTAGAAAACAGAGCCTCAGAGTTTTTCAGAAAAGTAAATCCTGCACACGACTGGGAACACGTCAAAAGAGTAGAGAAGATAGCACTGAAACTGGCTGAAAAAGAAGGAGCAGATAAAGAGATCGTTCAAGCCTCTGTACTGCTTCACGACATAGGCAGAAAAAAGGAAGACGAAAACAAAATAAATGATCATGCTGTCTGGGGAGGCAAAAAAGCAGTTGAAATACTTGAAGAACTTGATTACGATCAAGAATTTATCGAGAAAGTAAAAAAGTGTATAGAAAGTCATAGATATTCACGAGGCCCGAATCCAAAATCTATTGAGGCAAAAGTGCTTTCAGACGCCGATAATCTTGATGCTTTAGGTGCTACAGGCATAGCGAGGACTTTCAGTTACGGCGGAGAGTATTCACGTATTATAGCCGATCCTTCACTTCCTGCAGAAGAAGATCCAGACGAAAGTGGCTCTAATTCATTCAATCATCTTCAAAAGAAGATTCTATCTCTTAAAGAAAGAATGTACACCGATTCCGGGCTCGAAGTAGCCCAGGAACGACACGAATTCGTAGAAGATTTCGTGGAGAGATTCAAAGACGAAATGGAAGGGAAAAAGTAAGAGTTTACTCTATAAGATCTATTCAAAACTCTGACGATGTTGTCTTAACATCATTTTCAATGCTTGAGTCATGTTCCTGACGTCATTATATGCATCGTGTTGCCTTAAGAGTTCTTTATCAGGATCAAAGTAATGTGCTATGTCTCCACTGCCCCATTCATCTACAGGAACATCATTTTGCCGGAAAATTTTTCGGATATCCTTGAAACGAGATTTTTTAGGATCTAGATCAGAATGGTATAACTCAATATTTCTCTGGACAACGCCTAGATCATTTCCATATGAGTAAAGAGTTAAGCCCTGACTCCATTCTATAAACTCCTTCAAAACCGATTCGAAACTATCTGCTTTATTGATTCTTTCCTGTGAAAGGCCTGTAAGATCTTTGATGTAATCAGATAACTGAGGATTTATCTGAGGCCTTATTGCCTTATCGAAACTGTCCAGTATTTCAAGTTTATCTGTGTCAAACTTTACTGCTCCTATCTGAATTATTTCCCTGTACTGGCCTTTTTCATTGTCCCAGCCGTTTTCCTGGCATCCTGGCCATGAAGTGTATTCCGTATCCCAAATAATCACTTGATTGTCTTCGAACATTGAACAGCAGTAGAGTTTTGAATCGTTCCGAATAAGAAAGTTCACATCTACATTTTCTATATGACACTTGAAGTAAAAGACTTGGAAGTTTCAGTTGAAGACGAGGAAATCGTTAGAGGAGTCTCGCTTGAAATTAATGAAGGCGAAATACATGCCATCATGGGGCCTAACGGCTCAGGAAAGAGCACTCTGTGTAAATCTTTGATGGGGAATCCTGTCTACAGCATCGACGGCGGAAAAATAATCGTGGACGGAGAAGACGTCACAGAAGAAGAGACAGATGAAAGAGCACGAGCAGGCCTCTTTCTAGGCTTCCAGTATCCTGCAGAGATATCAGGAATCACAGTCGCAGAATTCTTGAAAGAAGCTATCGATGCCAGAAGAGAGGAAAAAGGAGAAGAGCCAATGCCACAGAGCGAGTTCAACGAACTACTACGTGAAAAACTCGACTTACTGGATATGGAAGAAGACTACGCACGCAGATACCTGAACGACGGATTCTCAGGAGGAGAAAAGAAGAGAAACGAAATCCTTCAGATGGCTGTACTTGATCCATCTTACGCTGTACTCGACGAAATCGATTCAGGCCTTGATATCGACGCATTGAAAGTAGTAGCAGAAGGAATCAACAGACTGGCAGACGACGATAGAGGAATATTGATGATCACACACTACCAGAGAATCCTTGATTATGTTGAGCCTGACCGTGTACACGTTATGGTGGATGGAAAGATAGTCGAAAGTGGAGGCCCAGAGCTGGCTGAGAAGCTGGAAGACGAAGGATACGAATGGGCGAAGGAGATAGAGGCCTGAAAAATCGTTTCTTATTTAACGCTTTTTTGTTGTATTAAGGAGTATGATCGGCGATGAGAGCCTAGATAACTTGGGAAACAAGCTGGAAACCGGATTTGATGAAGGAGTTCAGACAGCTCAAAACTACATATTTGATTTTAACACAGAGTATGGGATGGAAACTGCTCAAACCTTAGATTCTGCTACTTCAGATGAAGTGCCTGGATTCGGTGCCTTAGCAGCCTTTGTAGCGTTAGGCGGAGCAACTTACCTGGCCTTGACAAGAGACACCAACGACAGAACTACGTACGACGATGAAGAATCAGAGTACGAAAAGTTCTGAAAATTATTTTAATTCTGATTTCTTACTTCAGTTTCATCTTCAAAAACAGGTGATCTGTTTCATGAGGCTCTAGAGAGGCCTCTTCGATTATTTCAAATTTCTCTGAGAGCCTGTCCTTAACTTCATCGTATATTTCTTCTGTAGGCCTGGAAGTTGAGATTGACTGTGCTTTGACAGCTAGTAGTGCTGTTCCGTCTTTTTTCAGGTATCTTTCAGCGTTTTTTGTAAATATTTCGGCCTGATCACTCTGTGATATATCCTGAAAGATTACGTCTACTTCAGTTACTAGATCACTGTATTCGTCTGGATTTCTGGCGTTGCCAAGTATCGGTGCAATATTCTCCCTTGATTCAGCGACTTCAACAAGTTTTCTGATAACTGTTTCCGAGTACTCTACAGCAAATACGAATCCGTCTTGAAGTATATCCGAAAAGTGTGATACAGTTGTACCTGATGCTGCGCCGAGATAAAGCACTAGATCATCCTGTTCGAGTTCAAGATCTATTCCTTTTTCTACACCAGCTCCTACTTTAGATCTATTTGGATTCCATTCACGGAAACGTTCTCCGTTCTGTTCAACGAATTTTTCCCCGTAAACCTGCTTTTCTGATGCGGCCTTTGTGAACATCTTGGCTCCTTTTCTGTAGATCCCTGGCTGTATCTCTTCCATAGGAAACAGTTTTCCGGCGTGAAAGTTTTAGACTTATCATACAAACACAGTTTTATGGCCAGTTTCTATGTAGCGACAGACGCGCTTATCGAAAGAAATGGAAAATACTTGATGATTAAAGAAGGAAAAGAAAGGTGTAGAGGGAAATGGAACATCCCGGGCGGAGGAGTAGAGCACGGGGAAAAAGCACCTGAAGCTGTTAAGAGAGAAGTATGGGAGGAAACAGGCCTAAAAGTAGAGGAAGTTGAAGGCATCCTAGGAGTAGTGGACGGAAAATCTACAAAAGATGGACATCCTGTAATCGTATTCGTGTTCAAGTGCAGTGTAGAAAAAGGAGATCCTGATCCGGAGTTCGATGAAGAAGTAATTGACGCAGAATTTCTTTCAAAAGAGGAAATACAGGAAAAAGAGTTGAGAACTACAGTAGTAGAAGAGGCCTTCAAAATGGAGAAAAAAGAAAAACTGGAAACGGAAAACTTCTCAGATTATACTCATCCGTATCTTGAAGAAGACATCTAATTAACTACTTAACTCACTGTATTTGTCACTGCATTCCTCTCTCAAGTTTTCTGACTTGTCTTCATCACCGTAATTATCTATTCTAGCTGCCATAACAGCTTTATTAGCCATGAAGCGCGCCATCTTCCCTCTCTTATCTTCTGGAAGATCCTTCACAAATCTGTGATTGAACAGGATACCGTGCTTCGGTGGAGTTCCTTCTCCGTGAAGATAACGGAACAAAGCTTTCTCTGCTCCAAGCATTTGCACCGTAGAAGCCGGCTTTTTTGCTAACTCATCCAGACTGCCAGCCAGAGACACCAGTCTCGTGGCAAGTACAGGCCCTAGTAGTCCAGAGAGATTCTGGAACTCTTCAGAGGCCTCATTTTCTATATATTCTTCTAGACTTTCAATAGAGTTTTTAGTCTCTACAAGATTTGACACCATATCGGCCATTATCTTTCTCTCTTTTTCAGGAAGTGATGACCCTGAAGAGGCCTCTGCCAGAGATTGGAAAGGCTCTAAATCGGATCTTTCAACACCATACCTATCTAGAAGCTCTATAAATCGTTTATCATCGTTTATCTCCTCAACGAACTCTGGAAAGTGGAGAGAGTAAATATCCCTTAGATCTTCTACATCGTGGAAGAAATCAGTTCTCAATCTGTCAAGATGTCCTACAGTCTTCACCAGAAACTTATCTCTGTCTACAGGAGACTTCAATTCCTTGCTTGTCTGTTCTATAGCTTTACTTCTTATTTCTTCTTTATCCATATTTTTCACATCTCTTCCGGATTCAAGCCCATCATTTTCAACTTGACTTCAACTTCTTTCTCGGATCTGTCAAGCCGATCAGCTATCTCTTCAGGCCCCATAGACTGGAAGCTCTGGATCATGAATTTTTCCTCTGTACGGGAGAAATTATTCCAGTCGCCTAATACACGAGAGGCCTCGTCTTCTCCGGCCAAGAACTTCTCAAGCTCCTCGTTATCCATATCTGTTTTTTGACTAACTAAGTACTCCATCTGCTGTGGACTCATAGATGCCCCGGTCTTGGAAAAAGCCTGTCTCTCAATCTTTTCCTCCTGCTTATTGGATTTATGTTTTAATCCAGGCTCACTCTCTTCGAGAACATCAGTTTCAATCACTTGTCTTGTTCTCTCCCTGAGACTTTCCTCTACTTCTTCATCCAGATCCATAATATATTATTGAAGAGTTAATCTTGAAAACGTCTTCGTTTTTTATTGTTCGTTTAGTTTCGAACAGCTTTGAAGTGTTTAAAAAATGACGATGAGTAACCAGAAGGTTATGAGGATAAAGATTCTCGCTGTTTCGATCATCTTTACAATGCTTTTATGCACAGTTGCTTCCCAGAGTTACGAAAACGATGAAAATATCTACTTCGGAGAACAGAAGGAGGTAGGCGATTACATCATCAAGTACGAAGAAGATAACGGAGAAGAAATCCTGGAAGTGGGCAGATGGACTGATACCTCATTCCACATCATCAAACAGATAGACGGTTTCGACATATACGAAAAAGAGGGAGATACTCTTAACATCTCAGAAAACCTTAATATGGAGATAGGGACTGCAGGATGGGATAAAGACGGAAGATTTCTCAACGTTGACATAATAGCAAACAAAGAAATTTTATCATCTGGAGAGATCGATTCCTCCGCCCCAAGCAAGATAATTGTTTCACAAGATGACAGTGCCAACGTACCTTTCACTTTAGAGAACACAGGATTCCTGAACCAGACATACAACCTTTCAGTTGAGACAAACGCTTCTGTAGAGGCCTCTTTCAGTTTCCAGGACTTCAACGTTACTGAAGTCTACGTCGAGGCTGGTGAAGAGGAATCTGTTACAGCAAATCTCGAGGTGCCGGACAGCGCCGAACTCGGGAACTACAAGGTACTTTTGATCGCTGAAAACGGAGAAAGGCTTTCTGAAGAACTCCAGATGGAGATACGCGGTGCAGAAGTAGAAAGATCGATGGAGTTAGATATTAGAGAGAATTACATGGCTGCCAAGCCTGATGAAACAAAGGAGATACCTATTACAGTCAGGAACAGCGCAGGATTCGGATACAGATCTGAAAGTACAGGCGCAGCTCTTGAAAACGTTGAGATAGAAGTAACAGCACCAGACGGCTGGGAGCACGACTTAAATCCGGAAGGATTCAGTGAACTTGATACAAGGGAGCGTCAGAGATCAATGTTAACCCTTGATGTTCCTGCAGAGGCCTCACCCGGAGACTACTTTGTAGAGATTTCTACCTCATCTGAAAAGGCCTCTATAGAAACTCCATCCGAGATAAGGATCAATGTGAGAGAGGAGAGTGGGATGAGTAGTGTAGGCCTCGTCTTGATGGCGTTAAGTCTTGCAGCACTGATATTTGTATACAGGAAGTTCACCCGAAGGTGAAAAATTTTGACAGACATAATCAAATTGGAAGGTGTCAAGAAAAGCTACGGAGACTTCGAAGTATTGAAAGGTATAGAGTTCTCCGTCAAGGAGGGAGAGATATTTGGTATTCTGGGGCCAAACGGCGTAGGAAAGACAACGCTTTTCCAGACTGTGCTAGGTCTCTTGAGGCAGGACAGCGGAACTATAAAAATAAAAGGTACGGAGCATACACAGTCGAAGGAGATCAAGAAGAAAATCGGCTATCTGCCCTCAGATATCAGTTTTTACGAGGGAATGACGGCAAGAGAAAATCTAGAGTTTTTTACAGAACTGGCTAAGACTGATCCGGATCTTGATGATCTTCTTGAGCTTGTAGGCCTAGAGAAAGATTCTGATAGAGCTGTTGGCGATTTTTCTACAGGTATGAAGAAAAGGCTGGGGATCGCCCAGTCGATGATCAAGGATCCAGAGATTATTATCTACGATGAGCCGACTACAGGCCTTGATCCGCAGGGGAAGAAGGCTTTCAAGGATCTCGTGAAGAAGATCAACAGGGAACGCGGGAAGACAGTTATAATCTCTTCACACATCACTACCGAGATCGATACGCTGTGTGATAGATTTGCTATACTGAGCGATGGAAAAGTTGAGGCCTGTGGGACTAGACAGGAGTTAAACAACGAGACCGATACTGATTCATACATCCGTTTAAAGACTGATGATGTAGAGGCCTCTGAGGAAATTCTGGAGGACATGGGTCTGGAGTATGAGGCCGGGAAGAAAAAGTTCGAAATCCTGGCGGAGGATGATATCAGGAGTGAACTCTTTGATCGGCTGATGGAAAAAGAGATTGAAGTCGATGCCTTCGAGATGGAGGAGGAAACACTGGAAACGACTTATCTCAAATTGACAGGGGGTGGAAAGTAATGGGTTCGATGTGGGATATCGGCCGGAAACAGCTGGAAGACAGTTTCTCAAGTAAAAAATTTCTTTTGATCCTAGGTCTCTTCCTCGTACTCTCCATGGGCTCAGTGTATATGGGAGTCGAGGAGTACAATCAGCAGATGGAGAACTTTGAAGGCGGAAGCAACTACGGACCGGCTCCAGAAAAGCCATCACTTATAGACGTCTTCGGGCCTCTCGTAGGCCTTAATCTTCCTCTCGCAGCAGCTATACTGGCCCTCCTTTTGAGCTATGACTCAATTTCACGTGAAAGAGAAGACGAAACTATAGAACTTCTTCTCTCTTATCCTATATACAGGGACGAGATAATCAACGGAAAATTCGTGGCAGGCCTCTTCACAGTAGCTACAGCGCTTCTAATAGCTTTCACTGCTTCTTCAGGCCTGGCAATATACTTGACAGGAGTGCTTCCTACAGCAGAGCAGATTTTCCGCCTAGTGTTCCTCTGGCAAGGCAGCGTCATCTACATGGGATTCTTCTTCGGACTAGGAACACTTCTTTCCGTAATACTAAATTCAAGCTGGCGAGCACTTATAACAGGCCTAGTCGTACTCCTACTGTTCTTAGCCACGCCTTTCCTATCCGGCATCATGGCTGATACAATTTATCCCATTGAGACAGATAATCCGGGAGTATCTACAGGCGTCTCTAGAAGCGTATCGGCAGGAGGAGCGGTTGCAGTACAAGAAGTAGGCATCCCGAACAGAAAGGAGAATAAAAGACAGGAGATCTATGATAAACGGGAGAACTTCGTTAATCAGGTGTCAAAATTCTCTGCCACGACAAGCTTCCAGAACTTCGCGTCCACGATGCTCGGAACAGATTACGAAGGCGAAACAGGACTTAAGCCAACAGTCTGGGAGAATCTCAGTTCAGCTCTAGGCTATCTAATATTCCTCCTAAGCGAGACATTGCTCATGTTTACAGGTTCATACACACTGTTTATGAGACAAGATTTGTGAAGCGAGGGAGTTATTTAAGAAAATAACGTGCCTAACTAAAATTATAGTGAGCGGTGTTGGTCCAGTGGCTAAGACCCCGGCCTTCCAAGCCGGTGACCCGGGTTCAAATCCCGGACGCCGCAAACCATTTAACTGATATCTTTTCCTTTAGCCCATTTTCTCAAAGTTTCCATATCTGCCTCGCCGCAGATCCATTCATCTGAATCAGTGTTGTAAAAGAACGGCACACCACCACATTTCCCATCGTCAAACTTCATCTGTTTCTTAGCGTTTTCTTTATTGTTCCAGACTTCAAGCTGTTGTACTTCCACATCTTCTTTTTCTTCAAGTTCCTCCACTTTCGGAGCCATCTTTTCACAGTGTGGACATCCATCACCGTAGAACTCATAGAGCGCCATACAACATATAATTAGATCTCTTGAATTAAATAATCCTGCATAAAATCACCAATAGAGGCCTCAAATTAGTTTTTAGACACGAAAGAGTTCTCTATATTGAATATCCTTCCCTCATTATCTGAAACACCGTAGAACTGATGATAGCCCTTCTTCTCTTCCAAGTTTGCTGTAAGAATATTCTCTACAGTCCTTCCCAAGTCTTTGTGACTCCAGTAAAGAGTAGGATAGTACGGCTCGCCTTCAAGTTCCTTTCTGTCTTCAGAGTTAACTCCTCCAATCCTTATACTGACACCTAAATCAAAATATCCGGCTTCAACTGCTTGCTTAACAGCTCTTTCAGTCATTATCTTTGACCACCCGTACGGACTGTCGGGATTCTCATCTCTAGGATCAAGTAATTTAATCGGATTATCCTTTCTTAAATCAAAATCACTTTCAGGATCAATACTATCTTTATACGGTTGAGGCGTTCCCTCAAAATTAGCATCTACAGTGTAAGCACCTATATCTCCTGTTCCTGCATGTATACTTGAGCCATTGATGAATATTGGCACATCTGCGTTCCTAGAGGCCTCTAAAATATTTTCAAACATCTCCATGTTCGGCTCCCAGGCAGTATATGTATCAAAGTTCTCTGCCGGGATGTTCCATGCCAAGTGGAACAATGCATCAACATTTCTGTCTTTCATCAAATCTTCTAGTTTTTCCAAGTCATCTTCATCAAGAAGATCAATTTGAGCGGTTTCAGTGTAGCAGTTTGAATCTTCTCGGATACTTCTGCTGACTCCTATTACGTTATAGCCTTCTTTACAGAGATAGTCTCCTGTAGCCTTGCCTACTGTTCCGCTTGCTCCTGTGATTAGAATTTTCTGTGTCATAATATTTTTTTATCCTTGAATGTTGTAAATCTGTGTGACGTTCTCTAAGAATGGGGATTTGGGAATACGGTTTTATGGATTCTAAACAGAGTTAAAGCATATGGAGCTAGATGTAAAAAATCGTAAAAATACACTTATCTTACTCAGTTTAACTACTTTAGTACTTACAATTTACCTGTCCACAGAAAGTCTTCAATTTGGCGTTACTGATTTTTGCATCAATACTTCTTGTTGAAAACGCGTTAGCATTTTACTTCAACTGGACGATGATGGGGCTTTATGCTGAAAAAGTAGCACAGCAAGGATTAATATTGAGAGGCCTTGAAACAGCTTCACTGGTGATACTTGGCTATATTACTTGGAGAAATTGAATAAGATTGTTATTTCTCCAGTTCTCTGGTCTTTTCCGATAGCATCAATACTGTTTCAATGAACGTTGTATGGCTCCATGTCAGAGGTGCTACGCTTTTTCCTTCACCTGTGAACGGATCAACTTGTTCAGGCAACAAGCCTGTACTCAATGAGTTTTTACAAGTCCAGTGCATGTATTCTCTAGCTTCCTCTAATTCTTCAAGATCTTCTGCTTCTTCAATTAGATGTTGAGCTATCCAGAGAGTGCATATAATCCACGGATTTCCTGGAACTTCATCGAAGTCTTCTGTAACGTTGTGATAATAGTCACCTTTGTAGCGTGCGATACCTCCGACTTCTGTATTCGGAGATAGATCGTATCTTATCGCGTTCATCGTGTTCTCAAAGTATTCGTCTTTTTCATCGACTAATCCGAACCTTTCCAAGAAAAAAAGTGGTGCAGAAACTTCGTCTAGCTTTTGAGTAGAAGCCTCCGATGAGGAGGAAACATTTTTCAGGCCTCTGACATATCTCTCGGATTCCTCTGACTTCAGATTTTCCAGGCCTTTCTTCTTTATTTCCTTGGCTCTCTCCAGATACTTTCCTCCGTTTTCTCCTATCTCCTCTGCTATCTCTGACGCTGCTTTCAATCCTGCATAAACTGATGCTACTGTAAAAGTTGAGATGTAGTGTTTCTCCTCCCAGAGATCGTAGCTCGGTTTAGGAAGATGAAAATCCTCATTGAAGTATTCATGCATGAAATCTGCAGCAGGCCTGACAAGACTGCTCCATTTCTCCTCCAGTAACTCTTTATCATCTGTTTCCTCGTAGTATCGTTTCAAGGCCCAGATCACGAGCGCTGTCTCATCCTCCTGTATCGGCAGTCTCTTGTTCCCTTCTTCGTCTATCCATGAGTGCCAGGAGCTTCCCAGAGATTTGTCGGGATTGTACTTGTGCATCATGTAGCCGTCTCTGTGCAGAACGTCCTCCGCAAAGTCGAAGAAAGGACGCACCAGATCAGAGTATCCTGCTTCAGCCATGACTTCCGCCACGAGCGCTCCGTCACGAGGCCACATGTAGCCGTACTTGTCTTGATTGAAATCAAGATTAGAGGAATCATTGGCAGCTGTTATAGCGCCATTATAGTTTGTCTGGCCTCTAACTACTAAAACTGATCTCTTAAACTGTTCAACTATATGTTCATCTAGATTATCTAGTTTGGAGTCGAGGCTTCCGACAAATCCTCTCCAACACATCTCAGTCTGCTCAAGGAAATCTCCAATCTTGTCTTCAACTTCTCTATTTAATTCAAGCACCGTTTCTAGATCCTTTCCCGTATTTATCCAGTAATAAAGTTTTTCAGAGCTATTTGCTTCCAACTGTATTTTCATGCTGATTACAGAATTTACATCTCCCTGAGCAATAGAATTGAAGTTGAGTTCAGAGGCCTCTACATCTTCTGAAGGATCATTCCTGTAAATGCCGTACTGATTCAGGTCTTCACGGCTTCCGTCTTCTTTCTTTACTTCCGCCATGACGTATCTGTTTTTCTTGTAATGGATCACGCCACTGTGATCAGGATGATAGAAACACGTATCCGCCACACTATTCCCATATAAATCAAAATCCTGATGGAAAAACAACTCAATTTCCCTGCTGTAATCCTCCTCGTTTTTGACTTCTATCTCCCTCAGGAAGACGTTTTTCTCACATTCAACAGCGTCCCTGAAAGTCATCTTCAGGCCTTCGATATCGTTACGGGCCTCTGATTCTCCCAAGATAGTGTCTTCCCTGTAGTTTGGCTCTGTGTCCCAGTCCTCTATCCATGAAAATCCATTGGCTTTTATTCCAATCCTGTGTTTCTTCCCTTGCACGTGGTTTTCCTGCCCTGCGTACGGAAAATAAAGGTCTCTCAACCTCAGAGAATCATCGAGATTGACCAGTAAAGAGCCGTTTCCAAGGGAAAGATGCCTGACCATGTATGTTCTTTTCTATCTTCTGGCTTTTATTGACTCTTAATATCTCGGACTTAGGCAAAGTATTAATTCGATGAAACAAAAACATGCCTTATGCCAGATCTTTCTTCCAAAGTATGTAGTGCATGTAGAGGAGACGAGGATCCGTTACAAGCAACTGAATCTGTCCAGAAAATGGATGAATTAGATGATGACTGGGAACTAGTCGAAAATCATCACATCGAAAGACAGTTTAAGTTCGATAATTTTCAGGAAGCCCTTGATTTCGTGAATGAAGTCGGGGAAATAGCTGAAGAGCAGGGCCATCATCCGATCATCAATGATTTCACATGGGGCAGAGCCACGATCAAGCTTTACACCCACAAGATAGACGGGCTTCATGAGAACGACTTCATAATGGCTTCAAAGATCGATAAACTAGCAGAAAAAGAGTTCTAGAGGTCTCTAGAAAATGAAGATTATCGATATATCTATGGAGATCAGTGAAGATATGATTTATTATCCTGGGAATCCCAGGCCCGAAATTAGGAAGTATCGGGAGAGGCCTGAGGATTCTACTACCGAATCAAATATCTGTTTCGGAAGCCATACAGGGACTCACGTAGATGCTCCTCAACACGTCAAAGAAGACGGTGAAACAGTGAAGGAACTGGATTTACAGAATTTTTATGGGGATGCCCAAGTGATTGATCTGACTGATTGTACAGAAAATGTTGAGGTTGAGGACTTGAATGAGAAGGAGATAAATGCTGATATAGTTGTTTTAAAGACTGAGAACTCTCTAAATTCGTATGATGAGTTTCGTGAGGATTTTACTTATCTAACTCTGGAAGGCGTCAAATATTTGATCAGTGAAGGAGTTGATACTGTAGGCATCGATTATCTGAGCCTTGTAAAATTTGACGGAGGAGAAAAGGCCTCAAGAGCACATAGATTAGCCAACGAAAAGATGTGTGTAATAGAAGGTCTGGATCTCAGAGATGTTTCTCCTGGCGAATATATTTTCTCAGGGACACCTCTCAAGATAGAGACTGATGGATCTCCTATGAGAGCTGTTCTTATTCAAGACTGATCAGAGTTTTTAATGGGTTGTTATTTGAAACTAGAAGAATAACAACTGATTATGATTGAGGCCTTTCTACCCGACACCGCAATCTACGTCCAGTTGATACGTTTTCTGGCAGTGCTTGTCGCCGGAATACTAGTCACAAAAGTTGTATTGATGCCTTTGGCCCGGAAAGCAGTAAAGAAAAAAGGAGGAGACAAAGTGTCCATGCATTCCTTCGAAAACATCGTTGGACTTGTAGGCCTCTTCCTGTCATTCATACTGGCTTTACAGGGCGCCGAATTAGGAAATCTAGTAACGGTACTAGGAGCTATTACAGCAGCTTTAACTGTAGCAGTCGGATTCGGAATGAGAGATCAGATAGGAAACATTGTAGCAGGATTCTTTATCTTGACATGTAATCCTTTCGTCAAAGGAGACTATATAACTACAGAAAATCATGAAGGAGTTGTAAAAGAAATAAAATTGAGGCACACAACTATAAACGGTTCTTCAAGCGAAAAAATAATTTTACCAAACAGTTTACTTACTACACAGCCTTTAAAAAACTTTACAAAAGGAAGACTCACCAAAGTATCCAAGGAATTCAAAATAGATGTCAAAAAAGCAGAAAGATTTGAAGAGATCTGTGCAGAAGAGGCCTCTAAAAACGATAAAGTTCTAGAGAAGCCGGCGCCAGGCACAACTGTGGAAGGGCTTGAAGAAGATAAAGCTAGTATAAGACTCGATTATCATGTCAGAGATTCTGAAGACGTCAAAAGCATCAGAAGTGACTTAAACAGAGACATAGTTGAAAAGAGTTTAGAGGAAAACATCTTCGATAAAAAAGAAGAAAAATAGATTCAATGACTTGTCCAACCGCCATCTACAGGCAGATTGACTCCTGTGATGTATGAAGCATCTTCAGAAGCCAGAAAAACCACTGCTCCAGATATTTCTTCAGGTTCTGCTACTCTTTTCATAGGTGTCTGAGTCATGACATGTTCTCTAAACTCTTCATCTTGTAATACTTTCTCTGTCATAGGCGTCTTCACAAATCCAGGACACACGCTGTTTACACGGACGTTTTCTTCAGCCATGTCGTCTGCTACTGATCTTGTAAAGTTTACTACTCCTCCTTTTGCTGCATTGTAAGCTGTAGAGCCTATATCACCTACGAGACCATATATCGAAGCAATGTTAATCACTGTTCCTTCTTTATTCTCCAGATACGGAATAGCTGCTTTTGTACCGTGCATCACACCGTCAAGATCTACATTGATTGTTTGATCCCATTCATCTTTGCTCATTTCCTTTATCCCTGATGCTGATCCTATACCTGCGTTGTTTACCATGACATCAAGTCTTCCATTTTCTTCCACAACTTTTTCTACAGAATTTTTTACTTCCCTCCATTCAGATACATCACAGTGTATGTATACTGCTCCTGCATTTTCTACTTCCTCTTTCTTGTCGTCTTGAATATCCAGAACAGCCACCTCAGCACCTTCATCCAGAAATCTTTCTACAATCGCTCTTCCAATACCTGATGTGCCTCCTGTTACTATCACGCTTTCACCATCAAATCTCTGCATAAATTATCACAAACTACTATTTGGAATCCTACAAATAAAGATAATTCGAAAAACAACAGGAAGTAAAATCAAAAATTATCTATCCTTCAGGATTTTTCTCAACGATTTTAGAGGCCTCTTCCTCTGCTTTCTCTTTATTTGAAAAACCGTACTTTGGCTCATCGAAATCAGCATTCAATCCTTCAACTTTAACGTTCCAGAAGCCTACTTCGTTCATATAAAGTTCTACAGAGGCCTCTGTATCAGAATGAACGTATTTATCTTGTTTTTCGATCCATTCTCCTATTTTTCTGACGTTTTTGGCATAGCTAGCGTAGTCTCTATTCCCGGGCTTGGAAACGAGCAGGTGATTTGCGTCTTCTTCCTCGAATAACTGGTATTTTCCTCCTTTCGGGCCTTCTAAGATAACTGTTTCGTCTTCTTTTTTCTTTATCTCTAGAGGCATGCTTTTCCCATTATAAAGTACTTTATCGCCTTCATCCAGTTTTTCAAGATGTTTGATCGTTTCCATTGTTTCAGAAAGTTCTCCAGTTGTTTTACGCAATGTTCGGTATTCTTCGAACAGGTTCGATACTTTATATATGATAGTGGAGGGAATGAATGTTTTATGAGAAAGTTTCTTGTACTGATCGCATTTGCATCAGTTGTCACAGGATCCGTTTTTGCAGTCGTAGGAGGACCTGAACCAGGCGAAGACGGGATGGCGATAACCTCAGGAGGTTCCTCATCCGCGACTACGTCAGTCGATGAGAACGGGACCAACTGGCATTCGGAGATAAGCAACCTTAACAGCTCTTGTATGTCCGGAAACATTTCAACAGGCCTCAACTTCAGCGATTTCAAGGAAACTGAGGAAGGCCAAAAAGTCGAGTTCTCGGGAACAGTCTCCACAGCAAATCCATGTACCACGATCGAGACCAAGATCTCGGAGAATTCAGAAAACTCGTACAGCATGGACCTCGTAGAGAAATCCGGCAACGGCACCTGTATCAACTGCTTAGGAGCGAGACAGATCGAGGGAAGCTTCATAACAGAGGGAGATTACAGGCTCGAAGTAACCAAGGACGGAGAAACACTCAAAGAGTTGGAGACGCCAGAATATGGCGAAGAGAATAAAGATGAAAGTTACTTCCCTTCAATAGGATTCTTCCTTGGATTTCTTCAGTCACTCCTCACGTGAAAAATCCGTTAATCTCCTTTTTTCTTTTTTACAGAGAATCAAAATTCAGTATATGTACTAAATGTATAAGCGCATACAATTCCTTGAATCTGGTATTCTTATCGTAGTGAGTCTACTATCATCACCTTAAATTTTTCTTTAATTCCAGAGACGTTCTCTTTCTTATAAAGCACTTTATTGCCTTAATCAAGTTTTGAACAGGATTCAATTTTTCCCCAGTATTTCACTGTTAACAGTTTTCTGAAACTTCTAACATTTAATTTCGATTTATCTAACAGCAGCCAGGATTTATATACAAGGTGAGGAAATAGTAACTATACATATATACGGAAGTTTTTGCTACCGATGGTTTCAATGAGTCTAGTCACAGGCTCTACACTGGCAGTTGTAGGCGGGCCTGAGGCCCCAGAAGATGGTGTCGCGATCATATCCGGTTCATCTTCTGCCACTACATCTGTCAGCGAAAACAGGACTGAATGGCGATCTCAACCAGATACATTCGGAGCTTCATGTCGGAAAAAGCGTAGGTCTCTAGGAATTTGTAGTTTCTCTCTTCGGACTCTAAAAATTTCTAGATCTCCTTTTTCTTTATTATTCGAGTTTCTTAAGGATATAAGTGTAAAGTGCCAACATCAGCGCTGTAACGATTAGGCCTCCTCCTAAAACTACTAAAACCATCTCTATATTTGTTATTTGAGAGGCCTGGGCTGTATTCGTAGTTGCCTCTGTTGATTGCATCATCATGGCCGAGCTATCGGATCGTGCTCTCTCCATTGAACTCTGTAATGTGTTCGATACCATGAAGAGGCCTAGGAATCCTGTTATGGCTGAAGAAGCTATTGAAAACTTTACTTTTCTTTCCCTTCCTTCCACTATTGCTTTTGCGGAGTCTGTAGGCCTGTAGATAACTCTTCTTCTGTCTTCTTTTTCGTCTTTATCTATAAGATTTGAATCAGTAAGTACAGATAAGTGATCTGAAATAGTTGATTTCGACTTATCTAGTTCATCAGCAATATCAGTTGTAGTTGCCTCTTTTTCAAGTAGATGATTAAGTATCTTGATCCTTGTGGGCGAGGCCAAAGCCTTTACTGATTTGAAATCCAAGTCCATAATTTTACTGGAGAAGTCTTTCTTTTTTTAGTTTATCGTTTATTTCGGTTGAATTCGAACAGATAAAATGAAAAGATCCTGGTCCTAACAGGATTCTTGATGAAAGGTGTGTACGCAGTATTTTTTGAGATAGATAAGAAAAACGTGGATATAGGTGCTCTAGGCAGTTTAAAATTCGATTCAGGGACTTATGTTTACATCGGATCGGCCATGAACGGAGTGGAGGAAAGAGTTAACAGACACTACAGTGAAGACAAAAAGAATCATTGGCATATCGATTACTTTTCACAAAAGGCCTCTCCGGTCTACAGTTTAGCATTTCAAAAGGAATCGGATTTTGAATGTAAGTTAGCTCAAACTATAGCAGAGGAAAATTCGCCTGTGCCAAACTTTGGAGCCTCTGACTGCAACTGTGAATCTCACTTGTTCAGAGTAGGAGATAAAGGCACATTTTAAACGCAGAACTCTGATAGAAAAGGATTTTTAACTTGCGACACCCAGTCTCAAATTATGGAGTATATTGTTGATTATCTGGCTTATCTCATACTTTTCCTAGACATAACAATCTTAGCCTATCTCGGCGCAAAACTTTTACAGAAGTTCTTTTCAACTCCTATCGACTCATATGTGGAAAGATTCGAACAAGTTATAGATGCTCGTTACAGAGAAATAGGTTTGTTGACAGCGTTGGTAGCCACAGTAGGAAGTCTTTTCCTTTCAAACATCCTGGGATGGGCTCCATGTAAACTTTGCTGGTTCCAAAGAATCTTCATGTATCCTCTAGTACTGATATTCGGAGTGTCGCTCTTCTTCGACGACAGGAACGTCTCGGACTACGTTGTTCCTATGACAGTCATCGGCGGAGGAATCAGCATCTACCATTACTTTATCCAAGTAATTTCGACTATTCAGACTACTTGTTCAAGTTCAGGAGTGTCGTGCAGTACGAAGTACACGTTTTATTTTGATTACATCACTATCCCGATTATGGCACTTACTGCCTTCACTATAATCTTCATACTGGGCTACAGGAACTGGAGATAAAGAACAAAAGAGCTAATCAATCTTCTACAGGAGTTGCTGGGACTCCTGCGACGAAAGTATCTTCAGAAACATCTTTAGTAACGACTGATCCTGCTCCAACTTTCGCTCCGTCCTTTATCTCAACACCAGAAAGTATAATTGAGTTTGCGCCTATCAAAACATTATTACCTATCACTGTTTCACCTTTACGAAACTCATCGACAGTTGTCTCATGCGCAAGGATCGTGGAGCCATAACCTATTACTGTTGAATCGCCTATACTGATCTTATCCGGGAAAAATACATCTAACTGTGCTGAAAGACCTATAGCAGTATCCTCTCCTATTCCTACACCCAGAAACCTTAGAACAACATTTTTCATCTTGAGGGGCATGAATTTAGAGGCCTCTAGTAATAAGACATTCTTTAAAGTAGAAAATTTAGAGACCTGTTGAGGCCAGTTAAGCAAAGGATTTGATCCATATGAAGTGGTATCCAAATTTCTATCAGTCATTGAAAAGTTTTTACATTTTTGAACAAGTTTAAGTCTTTCTGATGGGAATGCCTGAAGTTTTTGAATATACCTGTTCAAAAATTGTTTCTATGGCCGACGGAGAAAGCATCAAAGTCGATCTACATATACACTCTGATGCATCCCATGACTGTAACGAACCGGTAGAGCTTATTCTTGAACATGCTCAGGAAATCGATATAGATGCTATAGCTGTAACTGATCACAACAGCATAGAGAACTCTCTAGAGGTGGCTGAAAAGGCCTCTGAATACGGGTTAATAGGTATTCCAGGAGTAGAAGTATCGACAGCTGATGGTCATCTACTAGCTCTTGGAGTGGAGAAATGTCCGGAGAAAGGTAAAGGATTCGATGAAACAGTTGAAGAGATAAGAAGTATGGGCGGCCTAGCTGTAGTTCCTCATCCCTTCCAAAGAACTAGACACGGCGTCAAAAAATCAAAGATCAAAGACTGTGATGCCATAGAAGTATACAACTCCTGGTCTTTCACCGGATGGAAAAATAGAAAGGCCCGAAGATATGCAAAAGAAAAAAATTATCCTGAAGTAGCAGCAAGCGATTCACACTCACTTGGAATGATAGGACAGGCCTATACAGAGATCAATACTTCATTCGCAGAAAACGATGAATTTAACGCCGAAGATGTTCTGGAAGCTATCGAAAACGGTTCAAACTACATGTATGGGAAAAGAAAGCCTGTAGCCCTAAGCCTCTGGGACTATGGAAAAGCATTGACTATGAAGACAGGATGGCTTCTAAAAGAAACAGTATTTCTTCCTGTGATCCTAGAAAAGAAATTATTCAGGAATTAGAGAAAATCAATCTATTCAACTCATTTTCACAGAACTGTTCTAAAATCCCTGCATTCCTGGAAGATGTCCCAGCTCTCCTTTAGCATCCTCCGAAATCTCTTCAGGACTCCAGCGAGGCTCAAAAGTCAACTCAACTTCAATCTGACTTTCCGAGAGGCCTTCAAGTTTCCCAACTTCTCTACGCACCATCTCATCAAAGATACCGTGCAGAGGACATCCAGGAGTAGTCAAAGTCATGAGAATGTAGACTTCATCCTCCCTTACTTCGATCTCATATATCAGGCCCAGATCTACTATGTTGATATCAAGCTCCGGATCCATAACTTCTCTTAGTCTATCTCTAACATCCTCTTCACTCAGATCTGAAAAACCCATACAAAAATATGTTGAACAGACAAAGATTTAATCTTCATGGAGGAAAAATCAACACCCAATCAAACGAACGTTCAGGCCTCTGAATAAAGTGTATTGCAGGAAAACAATCCGTGGTAGAATTTATAAACCGAGGAAGTTAATCCTTATGTACAGATGAAGCTAGACAAGAGCATCGCAGTACTTGCGATGGTTGCTTCACTAGTACTTGCTGCCGGAACAGCGGCAGCACAGAATGCACCCGCAGAGGCTGATGTAGACGATGAATCAGTTCTAGATGAACTTGATTTCACCAGCTCGGACACTGTGACTACTGAAGGAGGTAACGTAACGAACGCTAACCTCTCTACTCAGCAGTCTACAGATGAATTCGCTGGTATCTACGGACAGACAGACGGAAGCCTCGTTTTGGGTAGCAACAACAACAACGACGTACTTTACAACTGGTCCGCCACAGCAGACTACGTGTTTGCATCAAACGGATCAGTTACATGGTCAAACCTAAGTGACTCCAATGCCTCCAACGTCGACAACTACTTCGGTATTCCCGAAGGAGCAGATGATGCAGAGGCCACCTATGATGAGCCAACAAGACAAAGTATAACTCTAGATGGACAGTCATACGAAGGTGATGCTGCATTGACATTCAATTCGACGGGCGAAGGAGATTGGACCACACTTACGCTTGAAGACAATTCAAGTGCAACAGGTCAGCCAGATCTTCCTGTTTTCGCAGGAGAGGTCGGTGAAGGTTCTGATGCATTCAATGGAGACGCAGCTGATTACCAGCTAATCGTTCCTGCATCAGACAGCACCACAACGTCGTACAGCATGTATCTAGAGCTAAGCTAGAGCAACCATCTGTAGCAATCTTTACTTATCCCCTTTTTCTTTCTTTTTCTTGGAAATTTGAGTGAGAGATAACATAGTAGAGGCCTGAAGTGTTTATCTTTAAAATCCAGTTTATCGCAATTATTGGATAGAGGCCTCTCTTGGATGTCTGTAGATTCGGATTATATTGATCGTTTGGAATTCGATGTTGAGAAGATTGCTTTAGTCTGTGCTGTAGGTGTTTTTCTTTTTGGTGCTGTTCTTGGTTCGAGTATAGGGCTTGAGGGAGGGAATATAGTGAAGGCGGTCCTTGCTCCTAGTTATGTTTCAAGTAATTGGGCTGGTGTTTCCGGAGAAGTTACAGGTTTCCAAGAGGAGACTAATTCTCCTATAGAGTATTTTTTCGTTGATGATTCGCGTTCAGGGACTGTGAATACTATAGATATGTCAGGTCAGGCGGATGGAGATCATTTTTTCGCATCTATCCCTTTTTATAGCAGTAGTTTTAATCCACAGGATCTAGAGAATGTGACTTCAAGTGATTTAGAGGCTGGAGGACTTTTTGACAGCGAAGGTTTTTCGACTTTTTATCCGGATTCTACCAGTTACGATAGTTTACACGATAATCCTGAGAAAACCTTCACAGAATCAGGGAATGTGAGGATCTTGGATAAAGAGTACGATGCTATGAAGACTACTTTGAATCAAGGGATAGATTACTACGTTTTAAGTTATGATACCGGATCGGGTGTAGAACCTATTTTTCTGACCCGTATAAATGATTATGAGACCTGTTATGATGGAAACAGTTGTAATCACCAGTTTTTGCTTCCTGATATCAATGAGGAGTACAGTTTCTACATGCTTTCGGAATACGAGCCTGTGAACATCACTACTTTGATCGATGGAGAGGCCTCTACTGTTTTCCCGTATTCTGGCAGGCCTTATAATTTGACTGTAGTAACTGAAACAGTTTTCGGAGATCAGGAGCCTCTAGATACACAGGTGCGTATAACTGAACGCGAAGGGAATAACTTGTTTACTCCTGCTTTCTCCCAGAACTACAGTTCGAAAGGACAGATAGTTACAGAGACACGGAACGGAAGCGTATCGCTCCTGATGTCTCCGACAAAGTACAATTCGCCTGACGATTACAATCTTTCAGTGGAAGTCTACAGCGATGGAGAGGCCTATGAAACAGTTTCTATGAGCGTTGAAAATAATAATATCGAGTTCACTGATGACGGACCTGCCTCCAAAGGCTTCGATAATCTTGAAAATAGTTATAAGAAAGGCATTGATCGTTTAAGGCCTATAGCAAACTGTATGTATTCAAATATTAACTCAAATAAGATTTACAGCTTGAAAGCATCATCAGGTATTGATTTAGATGTTGTTCGAGGTGTTCCGTATGTTATAGATGCTGAGGTAGATTCGTTTAAACTCGTGGAGGATGGAAGTCATTTAGTGATGAATCCTGCTAGAGATAGTGATACCGTTCATCTAGAGGCCGGGGGAGGGCTTTATGATAGCAGTGATGATGTTCTTTTCACTCCGACTTTGTCAAGCGTAGAGGATGATAGTCTTGGGGTTAAACTTTATGACAGGCAAGGTGATTTATTAGGCGAGACGAATCTTTCAGTAAGGAGTTCGACTTGTGGTGATGTAGTTGATGGTGTGGAGTCAAGTGCTCCTGAATTAAACTCTTTGAAGAAGAGAGTGAATGCGATCAGGCCTGTGTTGAACAGTCTGTTTGTTGCAGGGAGTTGAAATATATGAAAAACAAAAGAAAAAAGCTGGCGGTCGGAAGCATCTTGATACTTATCTTTTCAGGATTAGTTTCTGGAGCATTGGAAGGCTACGTCGTGGAGTCCGGACCTTCAGAAGTAAATAACTTGATCTATACCTGGGGCTCAGCTGATACTACAGCTTATTATCAGGATGCACAGGCGTATCCCGATGTTGGATTGATGATATGCGAAACTTCAGGAAATCTTGATACTGATTATTTCACAGGTCTTGCTTACAGTACAGGAGATAGTTCTGAGTTGATCAGTTATGGGCGTGACGGAACTCTTTCTCCTGCGGATCAAGACGTAACATTCAACGGGAATGATTGTAAGATGACTTCAATAGGAGGCCTGACAATCTCTCCTTCAAGTATTTCAGGCACTCCTGAGACAAAAATCGCTGGTATGCCTGGCGAAGCCGACATCATTGTTTCAGAAAACTCTGATGGAACAGGAAAGCAAATTGTCGATACTAACAGCGAATTATCGGGAAGCTTTTCTGGAAGCCTGAGTTATGATTATTCTACAAACAGATTAGAGTTGTATGTAAACGATATAACAGTTGATTCAGATATCGGGACTAGAAGTTTCTCTACAGGAACTACAGGACGAGGAATAACATCTGAGAGACCTCTTATAACAGGTGTATGTTCTGATTCATCCGGAGACACTTGTAATGGATTAGATACTGTTAAGAGTTCTTCCAGTTTCCCTGAGACTTTTGATTTTGACAAAGGCCTATCCGAAGTAAATGATCAAAACGTTTACACAAGATACGGGATAGCAAACGGAAAAATAGTTGATACCGTTGATATTGGTGCCGATCTAGAAGTTAGAGGCCTTTCAACAAGTCGTGATCCGATCTATTATTCCCAAAATCAGACCGTAAGCTTCAGTATACGTAATACAGGTAATGTGCCTGTAATAAGCGGTTTTGATGTTTCTTCAAGTATAGAGAATGGAGGACAAGTTTTTGCTTCAAGGAGTTTCAACGTTGATTCTAGATTGGATCCTGGGGATTCTCAAAGTTTCAGTTATGAATGGGAGGCTTTGAATGATTCCGGAAGATACAGTGTTAACGTGGAGGCTGATACAGGAAATGATATTGCTGAGACAAATGAAGGGAATACAGATACAGATTATTTCGATCTTGAAGCCGTTACCTATCCCGATATCTACGTTGATGGAGAACTTATTTCTGAAGAGGAATTCGAGTTCGATTATCCTGGAGTACCGTACAATCTTACTTTTGTGATGAAAGATTCAGATGGGACGATATTAAGCGATTCACAGATCAAGCTTGTGGAGACGGACGGATTCTCAAGCTTTGTTCCTACACAGGAAGTCACTGAAGGAAGCTTCAACAGCATGAGAAAAGTTTCTTCATTCAGAACAGATGAAAACGGGACAGCAAGTATAACTTTCATCCCTACAGGAAACATCTTTCTGTCTGAGAGATACAACAACACTGATGTTCAGGACAGTATAGATTACTCTATCGTTATGAGCTCAAGAAACAACGGTGATCGACTGAACTTCATAATAGACGGCGGTGTAACAAGTAATTATCCTTTAGAAGTAGAGAATCCTGGTCTTTATCAAGGAGAAGGAACCTCAAGTCTGCCGAATATTGATTCTTACGTAAAGCCTGTGATGAATGGAGTGTACACTATATTTGCTGAGTTCTGGGGCGCGGTAACATGAACAAAACAGTTCAAGGCCTTATGGTAGGGATATTAACAGTTTTTTTCATATCGACAGCTTCAAGCCTGAACGTGTCTCTAGTAGATCAATCAAGCGCATTAACAGGCCTAGATTACGACAATACTAGTTCAAAAGGATTCTTTGACGGATTTCCAGAAGATTTTGAGAGGCCTGAGAGCATAGGATCTGATTCTTTCACAGATAATTCTCTTGTCTCTCCTAATATACTGTTGAACTATGAGAGTGATGAAGATCTGTCCGGAGAAACTCTTGATGTCTATTATAAATCTTTTTCAGGTGATCTTGAGAGATCTGTTTCCACTCAGTCTGTAGAGCTTGAAGCAAGAAACGGGGAGAAAGAGATAGAGATATCTGCTTTCGAAGCTCTTTATCCTGGAAAGTTGTACGCCTCTACTTCTTCACAGACATCTGAGATTGGTGGCGGGTTGTTGGAAGGAAGTTATCTTGTCAGCACTGATACTTCGGAAAAGAACTCAAAGACTTCATTGACCGTGGAAGAAGTATTTAATTCTCAAGGAGAACAGATACACCAAGTATCAGATCTCTCAGATGATCTACTGGTTTCGATCGTACGTAACGGATCAGCTGTAGCAGAGAAAGAGATGGCGCTCTACGATTCAAAAGAATTCAATACCATATTAGAAGGAACAGAGACGATCTACGTGAACAATATCTCTACCTTAGAGACTAGAAAGGCCTCTCCCTGTACTACATTAGATGAGTCTGGATCTTATTATGTGATCGATTCAAGCGTCTTCAACGCAGATCCTCAAGGACCAGGAGGAGGAAATAATTCATGTCTGAAGGTAGAAGGAGATGACATCACTGTTGATTTCGGAGACAATGTTTTAGATGGAGATGGGAACTACTCCGATACTGAAGTTTGTGGAGTGAAGATCGAAGATTCTCAGGACATACACATCGATAAAATTAATGTGCAGCAGTTCTCAAGAGGCCTATGTATAGAAAACTCTTCCGAAGTAAGGATAAACGGATCTTCTATTCAGGAAAACCGTGTGGGTACTTACAGCAAGGATTCAAAGGCCTCTCTCAGCAATATAACTTCATCAAACAGGCTTGAAGAGTACTCAGGAGCCGAGGATTCGTCAGTAGATCTGCTCAATTTCTCGTTTGACAGTGGAACTGTATCAGTCATGGGTGAAAACATCTCTGTAGATAACAGTTCCATGCCTGAAGATCCTGAAGGTTTGGAAAACACAGGCAACATACTTGATGTAACAGGTAACGGAAGCTCTCTATTGAAGAACATCAGTTTCTACTACGATGAAGAACCTGACCTACTTTATACGCCAACAAGAGGACAGAGACTGGAATCCGGAAAAACAGATAACAAGATTTTTCTGACTAAAGAAGTTGAAGCGCCTTCTCTGATAGGAACCTACATCGAATCAGAAGAACAACCTGAAGACGACTCCGGAGGAGGGGGTGGAGGCGGCGGATCAGGAGGAGGGGGTGGAGGCGGAGGAGGCCTACCAGGATTTGGAACAGGAGATAATACTTCTGAAAATGATTCAAGCTCTGAGTTGCCTGGAGAACTAGCCCCAGAACGAGTACCTAGAGTAAATCTGTCAGCTAATGAAAGTATCTCTGTACAGCAAGGAAAAAGCTTTAAACTGCCTTTCAGAGTTGATTCTACAGGGGATGTTTCGGCTGTAGATGTTTCTGTAAACGTGTCAACGCCTTCGGGCTGGAGAAGCACGGAGACATTTTTCGATGAGATACTTCCAGGATCATCTTCGAGAGACCTTCTTTACGTGGATGTATTCGAGGGAGAAATCCTGAGAGATTATGAGCTTCGCTTGGAGGCTTCCACAGTAATAAATGATACTTTTGTTTCTCTTGACAACGAGTCTGTTGATGTTTTAGTTGAGGCTAGAGAAGATGTCCGGGATATACGTGTTTTGGAAGGACCTTTCAGTTTGAATATGACTGAGGGAACTGCACGGACTGAAGGCTTTGAATTAAGAAACTCAGGAGATTACAGGATTGAAAACGTTAGTCTGAGGCCTGTAGGCCTAGATAAATGTTTAGATGATGTTCAGGGAGGATGGTCTTTCGATGAAGGTGTGGAGAAAGAGTTCAACTACACGTTCTTCGCTTCGGATGAAAGCGACAGATGTGATGGAAGCCTGATCTTTTACTCTGAATCCGAGGATCTTCTAGGAGTAGTTCCTGCCGAGATCAACGTAGTTGAGGTGAAACTGAGAGGCCTCAAGAATTACGTTCTTCCATGGCTAGTACTCATATGGACACTGTTTACAGTCCACAGGATCTGGAGGTGGAAAAATGAAAGACGAAGATGATTTCTATACAGGATTCAATACAGAAGACGAGGAAGATAAAGAAACTTCTTGGCGGGAAAGGATAGAAGATGATGTGTCTCGCTTCGAAGGATTTATACAGAATGAGATAGAGAAAACGACAAAGACAGAGAGAAATATCAAGGCTTACTCAAGGGAACGTGAGAGAAGAAAACAGAGGAACCAAGATGAATGGATGGAACAGCTTGATCATGTCACCTTCGGATTTATAGTCATCGAAATAATACTTGTCAGTTACTTTATCTTAGCTCTTATCGACATAGTTCCGATGTTTTAAGTAACTCAAATAGAAGAAATAAGAAGAAACGAATTCTTGAATTGATTAGAGAAAATTAGAGAGGCCTCTAATGACTATTATTTGAGGCCTCTGTACTTTTTCTCTTCACGTCTTTTCTTTAGGTAGTAAAGCAGGGCAATGATCAACAGTAGGATCAATAGTATCGGTCCGTACTGTATGATGATTAGCAACACTCCTCCTTCACGTACTTGAAGTTCAACGGATTCGAACTGTTTCAGATCTCTTGTAGTATGTCTAGAGTCTCCTACAGTAACTGCAACGTTTACAGGATTATTATTCTCTATGTCTTGTTCAGACATGTAAGCATCGATCCCTACAAATCCTGTATCCCCAGGCTGAATTTCAACTATATCTTCCGTTACCGGCTGTACACTCCTGTTTAACAGCTCCAGGTTCAGTAGCTGGGCATCTGCGTATACTGTTTCTTCTCCTTGATTCGAGATTTCTATTCTAATCTGTTCTTCAGGCTCGAAGTAGTACGCATCTTCTACTGTTACATCCGAGCTCTCCCAAGAATCAGTGTTGTTAACGTTGAACGTCCTTGAAGTAACTCCCGAGGATCCTTCATAACCGAAAGATACTTCAGCAGTCTCAGGCGTGAAAGGTGTTGACACATTAAGATCAATAGTAGTATTCCTGTCAGGCTTCATCACGACTTCCAAATCCTGTGAAGTAATCTCCTCTCTCACACCCGAACTCAAGGATATAGCTGAGAAAGTTACAGGCGTCTCAATAGTTCCCTCATTAGTGAATACCACTTCCGCTGTCCCTGTTTCTTCAGCATATTTGACAGAGTCTACAGAGATAGAACGAACAAGTGGAGTGGCAGGTATCTGTTTGATAGGATAAGTGGAGTCAAGGCCCGGAGCACCTGTGAAACGTCTTCCGAATTTTGCTATAACAGTAGTGTTATCGTCTATCCTGTCCTGTAAACTGTTTCCATACTGCACGTTCTCTCCTCCGATGATCTCTATACTCGTGAAATCAAGCTCATTGATTAAGGAAGCGGCCTGATCCAACTCTCTAGCTATCAATATAGGATCTCCTTTCTTCATGAATCCTTTCTCAAGATAATTATCCGCAGCAACTACTGCCGACTCTCTATTGTTTTCATCAGTGATCTTCCTCACTAACGCCCTGTTATTCTCTTCATTGGAACCTTCAGATACTATCGAATAGTTTTGATCCTCATCTAGATTTCTCCATGGCTGTTCAAGATACTGGCCGTAGAATATCACTTCGTCTTCAGTGTTCATGTCTTGAAGGAATTGATCCGTTTCATCTCCGTTGTAGTAAACAGGCCAGTAATCCTGATTTATTATCTGAGGGAATATAGATATTGTATCCATCGCAAAATCAGGCTCAACAACGACCACACCATCTATATCCGAACTTAGATCATTGTAGAACTCGTATTGTGAGTCCTGCCAGTTTATGAAAGAGGCCTGTACATTGTCTTGTCCTTCATTCCTGAGGAAGTTAGCATAATTTTCCCATACGGCTCTGTCAGGATTTTCTGGCTCGTAAACAGTGTGATCTTGATCGGAACGCAACATCTCTTCGATTAACTGGCCTTCTGAAAGGCTTGTCACTGCATGAACCTCCGTATCCTCGAAATGGCTTCGAGCAATAACTAATGAGTTGTCTTTCCAGCTTTCAGAGTTACTTACAAGAGCCGAAGACGCGAATCCTGATGCAAGTATCAGCAGGATAGAAATGATGGCTATTCGTTTGAAATTCATTTTTCTAGTTCAGGCCTCACTACTAAACATGTTATAGAATGCATCTTTTTTAGTATTTGCACCATTCCAGAAAAGCAGTCATATCAGCCAGACCACCAGCAATATATATAGGAAGACTAGCATCAAAGGAAGAAGCCTGATAAGTATGTTAATTGAGTAAATTAAACCAAAGTATTCATCTATAAGGAACTTCATCTCATCTGATTCAGATACGCTGAATCCTATAGAGGCCTCTGAAACATCTTGTTGGGCTTTTTTTACTGTTTCAAGCATCTCTTGTTTTTCAAGCTGTTTCTCACTTGCCAGTTCGTGTATACTGGAATGAGTATCAGTCGTGAAAAACAGGACATGATCAAACTCTTTTCCAAGTTCCTTTCTTAGCTGCAACATCTCTCTAGATGCATCATTTCCTTCCAGTCCGTAGATTAAAGTTTCCTGATCATCCGCTTGTTCTACTAGAGCCATACGCGAGTTTTCCCCGACTTCTACTGTTTTACCAGCACTATAAGAGGCCTCTGGAAACTTATCTAATTCTTTGAGGAATTTTTCCAAATGCTTTCTTGTTTTATCTGCTTGGACTGTTCCGTAACGCATCTCGTTTTCATGTACTTCCTTTGGCTGATTATGTAGATCGATAATCATGACTTCCTCTTTATCGATGAATTCCTGGAAAATAGCAGAATCATAATCATCGAAGCCATCGATCTCAAGAAAGATTATCTTTTTCCCATCGAACTTTCTCCCGTAGAAAGTACAGAAATCATAACTCTTTTTCAACATCTTAGAGGCCTCTCCGCTTTTATCCGGTGTCTCTGATGCTTCAAGAACTTTCTCAGAATCATCCGGATCAGAAGGATCCATCTGATGGCATGAAGGCACATGAAGGAAAAATCCTTCACCATCGCTGTTCAGTCCCTCAATTATCCTGCCTGTGATCTGTCCTCCACCGAATCCCTGTAAAGGCCCTGGATGGAGCCAAGGAGCAAGTAAAGTAGTAATTCCCGAAGAATTCTCAATCTCCAGTGTGTGGATGTCCGGTTTTACTTTCCGGCCTATATCCAGTTTTTCCTGTTTATTCTGAAGCAATGAATTCGCCAGTGAAATCATCGAAAGATCTACGTTGGAACCTACAAGGAAATCAGTAAGCTTGAAAGCAAACAACAAGACGATGCCGGTCCCTATAACCACCAGTAGATTGGATAGATAAGCCAGTAAACCGATTTCAAGATATCTTCCAAGGAATAAATGAAAGCCTGAAAGTATCATTAAAGGCTGTATCAGACTTAAAACAGATACACGTTTCATCACTTCAGGGCCGTTGGAAAGCACCAGTACGAAAAAATTAGAAGCATAAAGCGTGGACAGTCCTAACCATATGATGTTCCAGGCCTCCGGAAAAGAACTTGAGATAGAAACTAAGACAGTAAACAGAAAGATTACTAACTGATTGACAAGCGAAAGAAAGTACCCCCACTTCCTTGGATAATCAGGCAGGAAAAAACTGTAGGCCTCTGAAGAAACTATACTAGGGAGGATGAAAAGAAAAAAGCCTATTAAAGGAATCAAAAATTCGTTCAACATTAGATCAAATCTGTAAGTGAAAAGTCCGAAAAGTATAATTCCATAGGCTAATCCCATCAAAAACATAGACTTCAATGTTGTCTTGAAATCCGGAAGCCTGAAGATGATTTTTTTAAACACTTCAAGATTATCTGCTGGCATCTAATCTAGATTAACACTGCCATGTTTTTCAAGTTTTGATTCTAGGAGGCCTCTACATTTAAAGTATTGAGATTGTCGAGAATTAACTAGTATGTCCTTAGCGAGAGAGCGTATAGAGGTACTGTTCGAAAACGCTGAGAAAAAGGCGTCTGAGGGAAGAAAAGATCTTGCGGATAGATACGTAGAGTTGGCAAGAAAAATCGGGATGAAGTCACAGGAAACAATCCCGAAAAAATTCAAATACAAATTCTGTCGGGACTGCGATAGCTTTCTCAGGCCTGGGATCAACTCCAGGAAAAGACTTAACTCAGAAAGAAAACAGGTAGTATATACTTGCTTGGAATGTGGAAACGTCCACCGATATCCCTTAGAAGATCAAAATTAGGTCAAAGAATGAAATTAGTCTTGGATTTTCTCCTCGTATATTTTCTCCAGTCTGTCGATAGTTGTAGAAAGAGAGTACTTTTTTACAGATTCTCTGGTAAGTAAGTCTTTTCCCATGACAGTCCTAATTTTATCTCTGAAATCATCCATGTCTCCTTTTTTATAGAGTCTTCCTGATCTTTCTCCTATAGTTTCCTCGAAAGGAAACACATCAGGAGCTACTACAGGTGTTCCACAGGAATTAGCCTCTAAAGTCGCAAGCCCCAAAGTATCTCCTGTCGAAGCAGTCACAAATACATCTAAACTTGAATAAAATTCAGGAAGTTTCTCTCTATCTATAAAATTCATTGTGAAGATATTATCTGGTTTTTCCTCTTTAATCCTATCTTCTAGAGGGCCTTCGCCGACTATAACCACAGTTCCTTCAAAATTTTCAGACATTTCAAGCAACTGCATAGGATTTTTCTCCATGCTTAAACGTCCACTATACCCTACTATAGGTCTCTCTAGGCCTAGATCTTTGAAGAATTCATCGTTTTTATGAGTGAAAAAATTCATGTCAATTCCTACAGGAAGCTCTCTAAAATCCAGATCTCTCCTGCGGGCCGAAGTCGATGCAGTCAAGACATCAAACTTCTTGAGAAAATAAGTCTCTAAAGGCACGTATAAATCTTCCAGAAAACTTGAAACAAAGCTGCTGCCTATAGACTGCTCAAAATACTCTTCAATAGGTGTATGATGAGTATAAACAGCAGGGAGATCATTTTTCCGTGCGAACCGAAGGCCTGAAATACCTAGAGTTGCCGGACTGTGACAGTGCACGACATCAAGTTCCGGATACTTCTCTCTAAACACAGGAAAAGGGATATTGTATCCACTGTAGAAAGGATTTGGAAGAGATCGAACAGGGATTTCATTCTCACCAGGCTCGTAATCTTCAGAATCAGGATAGATTATATACACATCATGACCTCTATCCTCTAAACGCTCCTTCCAAGACTTCAAAGTATAAGTCACGCCATCAATTTCTGGAAAATAACTATCAGAGAAGAATCCAATCCTCATATCTCAAGTTGATTCAACAAAATTAAAAACAGTATTTAGGTATCTAGATACAATAGATTTAAATTTCAAAATAGGAGCTAATCGAGAATTTCATCTACAAATTCTTTAGAACCGTTCTCGTATTCAGGATTTTCTCCCTCACCGTTCGAGAAGCACTCCGCTTTCTCGACAACCTCTTCTACAGAAGTCGCTTTTTCAAGGCCTTTCAGGTTTTCCTCTTCGACTTTATCTGCTATAGCTTTCTGGAAAGGCAGGAAAGGATATATAATGCATGGAGTGCCTGCAACCACAGTATCTGCTATGGATGAAAAGCCTGTACATATTACAACGTCCGCCTTCTCCGTGTATGGCGTCATTGCTGGCTTGGTCTCCCATTCATCATCTCCGACCTGCCTAACGTTCAATCCTTTCTCCTCAAGATCTTCTTTGATCTTACCGAAGTTCTCTCCGTGAGTACCTGGATTGATCAGTACGTCGTATTCTTCGATCCCATCATCGCTTTCTCCTTCCTGGGCTAGCGGATCTACTCTGGTATAGCCTTGAGGATTTTCCTCTTCCTTCCAGAGACTTGTTACGATTATCTGTTCTCCAAAAATAAGAGAAAGCTTATTGTATATCTTAGATAGAATCCTCCATCTCAGATCGAAGAGGCTTGGGGTGAGATGATCGATCCTGTAAAAAACTCTTCCCTGCTTTACAGCGATAAGCATCGCAAAAAGATCGTCCGTAACTACTACATCAGGATCTTCTTCCTTCATCCAATTCCCAATTTCCTTACTTCTAGTAAATATATTAGGTATAAGACTCCCAAAAGTATGTTTCAGGAAGCTGATAGGTCCATCTCCTTTCACAGCCACATGTGTAAGGCCTGGCTGTTCAAAACCGTTTAAATCAACAAACCTGGCTCCAGGGCCTCCTCCAGCGATCGCAATTTCATTTCCTCTAGATTCTATCTCCTTTGCGACAGGTATAGCCCTTGCTGCATGGCCTGCTCCATCACACCAGTAAACTATCGATACTTTTTCCGACATTATTATCATATTTTCGATTAAGAATTATATAGTATCCTTCCATTGTTTTAATTAAGTAAAGATAAAGATTGTTTATAGGTAGTAATTATTGTGAAAATATGCCTATACAGTGATGTTGATGTTTCGAATGTACATCCAGTGTTAGGAGGAGGGGCTAAAGTATCATTTGAGCATCAGAAAAAAATTCTTGAGATGCGAGATATAGATTATACTCATGATCCTGGAGAAGATTATGATATACTGCATATCAATCTATTAGGGCCTCCAGCACTATACCAAATTTTTAAAGCATCAAGGAACGATGATGTAAAAATTGTAGTTCATACTCATTTGACCGCAGAAAACTTCAAAGGGAGTTACACTGGTTCTTCGCTCTTATCTCCTATAGTTGATATATATACCAAATATGCTTATAGTAGGGCAGACATGTTAGTAGCAGTGTCTAATTATACAAAAAACATAATCAAGTCAAAAGGCATAGAAACTGAGACCCTAGTCATAAGTAACGGTGTAGATAAAGAAGAATTAGAAGGATTTGAGCAAGTAAATTTATCTTTAGAAAATTATGATGAAGAAAGCTTCAATATAGTAAACTTGGCAGCAGTTTTTGAACGAAAAGGTGTATCCGAATTCATAAATTGCGCAGAAGAGATGGAGGATTCAAAATTTTATTGGTTTGGACCTAGACACAAATTTCTGACGCCTAGAAAGACTAAAAAATCAATTAAATCCTCACCGGAGAATATAACCTTCCCTGGATTTGTTGATGATAAAAGAGAGGCTTTTAAGCTTGGTGATGTTTTCCTATTCCCCTCAAGGAGTGAGGAAGAAGGAATGGCTATACTTGAAGCCGCTTACTGTAGAATGCCTATCGTTGTAAGAGACATCCCTGCTTATGAAGGATGGCTAGTACATGAAGAAAACTGTTTAAAGGCTGAATCAAAGAACGAATTCATAAAACAGGTTAAAAGGCTAAAAGAAAACCCAGATCTGAGGGAAAAATTGGGTGCTAATGCTAAAAAAATGGCTGAAGAACGGACCTTAGATAAAATAGGCGAGGATCTTGAAGGAGTCTATCAAAAATTGTATAATCAGGAATAATACCAAAAAAGTTCTGTCGTCTTAAAGAATATAGGAGATTTTAATATGGAAACAGAAGCTGACATCTGCGTAATAACGCCGACAATCAGAAACCCGGAATTTATCAGAGGATATATTGAGAATGCCCGAGATAATGATTTTGATACTGACAGACTACACCTAGTCTTGGTGACTGAAGATTTCAATGACAAGGAAGCTATGGTGGAAATGCTGGATGATCTTGGAGTGTCAGGAAAAGTGTTCAATGGCTCTGACAGAGACAAATGGTACAAGGAAAACGATATTTCAGAATACTCGGATGTTGTGCCGGCAGCAAGCCACGCAGAAACCAGCTTCGGCCTACTATACATGTGGGCACACAAACAGTTTGAATACGGCGTATTCCTAGACGACGACACACAACCACATGAAGATTTCGACTTCTTCGGCAACCACCTAGATCACCTAGACTCCAAGAAAACAGTAGAACACGTCTCATCAGATAAAAAATGGGTTAATGTACTATACCAAAACATCGACAGACATGATCTTTATCCAAGAGGGTACCCCTATTCAGCGATGGACGAAAACGTGGAAACCGAGGAAAAAGAGACTAACGAAATAATCGCCTCTCAAGGACTCTGGACGAATATTCCAGACTTGGACGCCGTCAGAATCCTGATGGACGGAAACTTGGAAGGACAAGCAGAAACACTGACAAAGAAAGAAGACTTCACTCACAACTTTGCAGCAGAGGACGGCAACTACCTGACAGTCTGCTCCATGAACCTCGCATTCAAGAGAGAAGTCATCCCTGCTTTCTACCAGTTCCCTATGGACGACAACAAGTGGGATATCGGCCGGTTCGATGACATCTGGTCCGGACTAACCCTCAAAAAAGCAGCAGACATGCTCAACAAAAGCCTGATCAACGGATACCCGCTATGTGAACATAACAAAGCCAAGCGTTCAACCTTCGGAGATCTAAACAACGAAGTACCAGCACTGGAACTCAACGAACACTTCTGGGAAGCACTAGAAAACGCTCCTGATGAGGCGGAAGACTACTTCGAAGCCTATGAAGAAATGATCAAAGCAGTAGATAATTATGACTTCTCTGATTACGCTAACGCCGACTTCATAGACTTCACAGTCAAGCACATGAAGATGTGGCTAGAGGCCTTGAGAGCTCTAAGTCAAAATTGAAGAGGTATTCAAATTGAGTAATATGTAATATATCTCCCACATTTTATTTTTCTGTTAACATATGATTGATGTTCTCGTTTTTTGTGAGTAATGATAGTCATTAGTAGATCTGTGAATGAAAATTATCTTAATAAAGTAGGTTCTAAAATTGGAATCATGAAGTCCAGTAAATTCAAGGATAGTAAAATCTTGTGGTACAGTGTCTCAACTCTCATACTTGCTGGCTTGATAGTTTTCGCCGATACTAAAGAATTCGTGAAAGCCGTAAGTAGTGTTGATCCATTATTGATGTTTGCTTCGCTTGTTTCAGGTCTTTCTGTTTTCCTTATCTGGGGTTATGTCTGGCACAGTTTTTTCCAAAACCTTGGATTCAAGTCCAGTGCGATCAAATCCTACAAGATACTTATGGCTGGGAATTTCATGAACTCTGTGACACCGTTAGGACAGTTTGGCGGAGAGCCGTTCATGGCTTATGTTGTTTCTAAAAATACGGGGGAAGGCTACGAGAGAAGTCTTTCCACAGTAATTTCTGCCGACATTGTCAATGCAATACCCTTTCTCACGTATGGCAGTATAGGAATTCTATATATAATGCTCTTCAGCACAATAACAATGTCCATGAGAACAGGAATATACTTACTCATGATTATAAACGTTTCTCTAATTATTTTAGCATATCTAACGTGGTTCAAGACCGATAAAATAGAATCAATCATCCACAACTTTCTGGATAAAATCGAATCGAGAATTAATTATAGCACAAAACTCATAGATTCCATAAAAGATAGGATTGCAGATACAAAAGAGGCCTTCAAACAAGCCGGAGATGATAAACGACATCTAGTAAAGGTTATCACAGTATCACATTTAGCACCGCTTACACAGTTGATATCACTTTATCTTATTCTTCTAGGATTAGATGTTTTACCTACTTTTGCGGGAGTTTACTTTACAGTGATACTTGGAGGGCTCGCTAGTTTTTCTCCAACACCTGGAGGAGCAGGTACTTTTGAAGCTGCTTTCTCAGGATTGCTACTGTTTTTCTATCCTGAAATAGCCCTAGATACTGCTGTAGCCTCTTCTGTACTCTTCAGATTAACCACATTTTGGCCGGGCCTTTTGATAGGATATATCTCACTACTAAACCTTAAACATACAAAATAGAACACTATGAAATACATTTATTTACTGGCTGGCGAAGATCTTGAACTGGCGGAGGCCGAACTAAACGGCTTTCTAAAAAGTCAATGCATAGACGAAGAGGCCTCTAAAACAAGTAGGATAGTTGAAACAGAGGCTGAGCCCATTCAGTTGAAGCGTTTGGCTTTGACACATGAAGTTAGCAAAAAAATCGGTGAGGCTTCTCGACTGGAAGAATTAGATATGAATATTGATTTTTCAGGGAGTTTCGCTGTACGAGCAGAAAATATTACGGAAAAGAAGAAAGAGAAAGAAGATATTGAGAGGGAATTAGGGGAAAATCTGGAAACAGATGAGAACAAAGTTGATCTTGATGATCCGGAGACAGTCTTCAGGGCCTATATCCTGGATGAAAAAATAATTTTAGGGAAAATTGTAGAGGATATCAAAAGAGGCCTGTTCAGGAAGAGGAAAAACGATGAAAGGCCTTTTTCTTCGCCCGTATCTCTTGATCCGGTATTGGCTCGTGTTCTTGTTAATCTTTCAGGCGTCAAGCCAGGCGAACATTTAGTTGACCCTTTCTGTGGGACAGGCGGATTACTAATTGAGGCAGGCCTCTGCGGTGTGGGAGTTCATGGACGAGATATCAGCGAGGACATGGTAGAAGGATCTAGAGAGAATCTTGAAAAGTACGGAATCATCAATCACGATATAGAGAAATGTAAAGTCAGCGAAATTTCAGATATAGAGAAGTTTGACACAATAGTCACTGATTTACCATATGGAAAGGCCTCTAAAAAGACTTCTGGCGCAGTTGACAACTTTTTGAATCTTGTAGAAGATTTTGAAGGCAAAACTGTTTTTATGTACAACGAGCCATCACTAAGAGATTATGAAGCTGATTTCAGTGTTTACGTCCACAAGAATCTGACGCGGCATATATTTGTCATTTAGAATCTGTTGTTTCTATGGTTTCTTTCATCCATGTCAACACTCCAAAATCCACCGACATCATCTACACCGAACAATCCTGAGAATTCACGCATCCAAGAGTCAGTATCCTGTCTAAGGTGTACAGAGACATCGCTTGAGGCCTGAACTTTAGCATATTCTGCTGCCTCCTTAGCTTTCTGTGAAGAGACACCTTCGGGATAATAACCTTGACCTGTTTCCAAATCAAGATATACAGGGGCATCCTGTGGCTCAGGTTCTTCTTTCAAACTTAGAGTTGGTAGAGGTCCTGTCAACACGTAGGCCTCAGAGTCATCGGAAGAAAAGTATGCTTTGAACTCTTCAGAAACTGGCATATATTTGTTACCAAAATTTAACAACTAAATAGTTTTCGGTTAGGGATAAAAGAACTTTCAGACCCATTAATCTAATATGAGAGTATGGACAGTGGGAACTTCAAGTGCTGTGCCGACTAGTGATAGAAGCCTAGCAGGAAATCTGATCGAGTACGATGGTGAGAGGATTCTTTTTGACTGTGGAGAAGGGACGCAGAGGACGTTGATGAAGGAGAAGCTGGGATTAATGAAAATCAGCAGGATTTTTATCTCTCACTGGCACGCAGATCACTTCTCAGGCCTCCTAGGATTGATCCAGACAATGGAGCTGGAAGGGCGTGAAGAGCCGCTTTATATCTATGGTCCTCCACGTACAGAGGAGTTCACTGAGAAAATTCTGGATACAGGATACTTCAATCGTTCATACGATATTTTCGTTGAAGATATAATTGAAGGCGAGGAAATAGTCGGAGACGGATACAAAGTCAGGCCTTTCGAAGTCGAACACGGCATCAACGCTTTTGGATACAGCTTTGAAGAGTATTCAACTAAAAAGGCAAATAAGGATAAGATGAAGGAACTGGGCCTTACAAATTCTCCGAAGATCGGGAAGTTGAAAGATGGAGAAACTATTGAATGGGACGGAGAAACAATAAATCCTGAGGACGTCGTTGAGGAGATGCCTGGAAGAAAGATAGTCTATTCTGGAGATACAGAGAAATGCGATAACTTAATAGAAAATGCGGAGAACGCTGATCTTCTGATACATGAAGCCACATGCCTCCATGAAATGATTGAAGACAGGAAAGGCCACACATCAGCCCTTCAAGCAGGAGAGATCGCTGAAGAAGCCAACGTCAGGAAACTTGTTCTGACTCATTTCTCCCGGCGTTACAGAAATGAAGAAGAAATACTGTTACAAGAGGCCTCTGAAGTATTTGAAAATACGGAACTTGGAGAAGACGGGAAAAAATTCGAAGTGAAGCCTCACAGGCCTGAATAATTTCTATATTTGATCGAGTGCGTCGTATATCTCAGTCCATCTCTGTCTGGCTGCCTGACGCATGCCTATAGATGGATCCTCTTCTAACTCTGTATCGACAGTTGAATGGTAAGAAGCTTCTCTTACAAGCCCTCCCACATGACGAGGACCTTCTTCTAGACTCCCTTCTCTCTGAGTTAGAGGACGATCGACGCCTCTTTCATAGGCTTTCCTAAGTTTTCGGAGATCTTTAGCAAGTTTTTCATTTGGCTCTCCTAGAAGTTCCTGTTCGTGATCCTGAAGTCTTGATACATCAATCCTGTAGCCTTCCTCCTGCATTAAAGGATCATTCTCAGAGTGAACAGTAATAAGATCCGTATTCAGGCCATTTGCGTCTTCCATATCTGATTCAAGAACTCTATCGAAATACTCTGGAAGATGCCTGAAAATCAGGTTAGCCATCAAAGTCTCTCTAATCGCATCGTATTCTTCATCAGGAGTGGAAACATTCATCTGAACAAGTCCAGAGCTGTGATCCATCTTGTAGAACTCCTCATCTGCAAAATGAGCATCCTCCATATCGATTTCCACACATTCATAGTCCGGACCAAACATCAGATTCTTATCTTTAGGTAGGCCTCCTAGAGGTCCTGTAGTATACATCTGGATTATGTCTCCATGAGCTATTCCAAGCCAATTATTCATCCCTGTGACTTCTCCAGCCGATTCAAGATATCTCTCCGCATCCTGTATAGTATTTAGATTCCTATCTGTAAAGGGGCTAAAATCATCTAGGAATTCCTGTCCGTAGAATAACTCATCATCTTCTCTCCTCGCATAGAGAATATTAGGAGAAATCGTGACTGAAGTTGAACCTGCCTGATCCACGAGCGAAGCGAAAGCTGGCTCTCTTAACTTGTCATCCAAAGTATCGTTAACTCTTTTCTCAAGAATAAGAGAATCATGCTCAAAAGGATCAAGAACTCTGACAGTACCGTCCCGAAGATAGGCCTCTATAGTACTATCCTCAGCCCCGCCTTTGGCGATAAAAACCTCATTCGGAGTTAATTTATCAAAACTAAACTCCTCAGGGAACCAGTTTCTCAAGGCGAAAACATCTAACTCATTCTCCATATAACATTCATCGACTACGAAAAGTTTTATTTGTTACTAGATAAAAACAAAAATTGTTTGATAGGATACATCTCTATTTCTTTCTTGTAAGTTTTCGATCCTTACTCGGCTCTACTTCTATTTCAGCACCTTCAAAATCTTCCTTGATAGGCTCATTTTTTATCCTGTCCATGAAGACTGCTAGTGCTGCGATCTCGGAGTGCGGCTGATTTCCAACAGAGATATTGTAGTCGACGTTCTTGTACACCCATCTAGAGACTTTCTCCGCTCCAACAACGACAAGCATATCCTTGTCTTCGTATTCTTCTTTCAAGGCCTCTAAATTATCTTCTATCTTCTCTCCGTACATCGTCAAGTGGACTTTCAGGCCTTCAAAATCCTTTATCTCTTTCTTCCACTCCTCAGTGTATCTTACTTCTATATCTCCTCCCCAGCGATCGATTATATCTCTCTGAGATTCAAGCATGTTGTCGTCTTTCTCCCCGGAAAAGATTATCTCATCTGCGCCCCACTGTCTTGCTGTCAATCCGACGTGAGTCGATATGCGATCATCTCTGCCAAGTCTGTGGCCCAGTCTGAGGATTTTAATCATAAATCCTGTTTTTGAGAGACAGATTATTAAACAGAGGCCTCTGAAATGACAAAAAAATAAAACAGTGGAAAACTTGACTTGATGCATGAACAGTTTGTGGGAAAAATTTGGAGGATACATGATTAGAGACAGTTCGGAGAACAAATCCTTGTACTACTTGACGGATTTTGAAGTTCATGACGATGTTACTTATCTCAAAACAGAAGATAAAGATCTTCTTTTAGTTTCACCTCTTGAAGCATCCAGAGCCGGAAAAGAGGCCTCTGTAGACAAAGTGATAAACACAGCAAAATACACAGAGGGCGATATAAGAGATGATAGAGAAAAAGAAATAGACTTGATTAAGAAATTTCTGAAAGATCAAAATATAGAGAAACTTGCCGTCCCTGAAGATTTTCCTCTAGGTCTTGGCGATGAACTACGCAAAGAAATAGAGTTAAGTCCTGTAAACGACTTCGTTATAGAAGAAAGGAAAATAAAAAGTGAAGAAGAATTAGTAAAATTGAATGAAAGTCAAAAAATGACTGAAAAAGCCATGAAACACTCTAAAGAGATTTTAGAGGCCTCAGATATTCATGAGGGTAAATTAAATTATGAAGGCGAAGTTCTGACATCTGAAAGGTTGAGGAAAAAGATAAAACGCGTTCTAGAAGATGCTGGATGCAATGTGCCAGAGGAAAGCATAGTGGCTTCAGGAAGAGAAGGATCTGATTCACATAGCATCGGCAAAGGCCCCATAAAAGCTGGAGAGCCAATAATCATCGACATATTCCCGCGAAAAGACGAGTACTTCGGAGACATGACGAGGACTTTCGTTAAAGGAGAGGCCTCTGAAGAAGTAGAGAAAATGCATAGTGCTGTTGAAGAAGCTTTGAAACAGGCCTTGAACGTGATAAAGGCTGGTGTGACTACGGATGAAGTTCACGGGAAGGTCTGTGAAGTGCTCGAAAATAGAGGCTTCAAGACTCTGCGCCAGGATAAAGATACAGAAGAAGGATTTATACATTCTACAGGACATGGTGTAGGGCTTGAACTGCATGAGCCTCCCCGGATAGCTGAAAACGATGAGGAACTGAAAGAAGGAATGGTCTTGACTATTGAGCCAGGCCTTTATTTCAAAGATGTGGGGGGTATCAGGATTGAAGACATGATAGTAGTTACTGAAGATGGATACGAGAACTTCAATTCGATGAGCTATGAGTTGTGAAAAGATTCTTAAGAAATAGATCATCGATTTTGTTTTATGAGCAGTGGATGCCCCACTATTCGATGATTTTTTAGACACATCCAGATTTAACTCTGGGCCTTCAAACCTTTCTCATAAACTAAGCAGTGAAATTTCATGATAGAAGTAACTTTACCTGATGGCTCGATTTTAGAAGTAGAAGAAAACTCGACAATAGAAGATGTAGCTTATGAAATAGGAACAGGCCTCGGAGACGCAACTGTTGCCGGGAAAATAGACGGCGAACTTGTCGCGAAAGAAGAAAAAGTAAATGACGGCGATGAAATAGAGATAGTTACACCTCAAAGCAATGAATACATTGATGTACTGAGACACTCAACAGCTCACGTCTTCGCACAGGCCTTAAACAGAATCTATGGAAATCAAGCCAAACTAACGATCGGGCCGTGGACAGAAGAAGGATTTTACTACGACATCGACGGAGTAGAGCTGGAGAAAGAAGACTTTGAAGAAATCGAAGAAGAAATGGAGAAGATAGTAGAAGAAGATATTGAAATAGAAAGAGAGATGCTCTCCCGAGAAGAAGCAGAAGAGTTCTTCGAAAACAATGAATACAAAATAGAGATCCTGGAAGAGGAAGCCTCTGAAGGAGATGAAATAAGTTTCTATACACAGGGAGAGTTCAAGGATCTGTGTAAAGGCCCTCATGTTTCCTCAACTGGAGAGATAGGAGGCTTCAAGCTTCTTGAAATCGCAGGTGCTTACTGGCGTGGAAATGAAGAAAATGAGATGTTGACAAGAGTCTATGGAACAGCTTTCCCTTCAGAATCGGAATTAGAGGATTATCTGGAGAAGAGAAGGAAAGCAGAGGAACGAGATCACAGAAAAATAGGGCAGGAGATGAATCTGTTTTCGATTCCTGAAGTGACAGGGCCTGGACTCCCACTTTATCATCCGGCTGGAAAGACTATATTAAATGAACTTCAGGGATTCGTGGATGAGCTTAACGCTGAGCAGGATTACGAATTTGTGGAGACACCTCACGTTTTCAGGACAGAGCTATGGAAGGAATCCGGCCATTATGAAAACTATCAGGATGATATGTTCCTTCTAGAAGTTGGGGACGAGGAGTACGGATTGAAGCCTATGAACTGTCCGGGACACGCCACAATATTCAATCAGCAGAACTGGAGTTACCGTGATCTTCCTGTAAGATATGCAGAGAACGGGAAGGTATACAGGAAAGAGCAGAGAGGAGAGCTTTCAGGCCTTTCACGCGTATGGGCCTTTACTATCGATGATGCTCATCTCTTTGTCAGACCTGATCAGATAAAAGAAGAGATCATGCAGATAATGGAGAATATAAGGAAAGTACTGGATACATTCGGAATGGAAGCCGAGTACTTCCTTGCTACAAGGCCTGAAAAATCTATGGGAAGTGATGAGATATGGGAAGAGTCAGAGTCTGCTCTGGAAGAGGTACTCGACGAACTCGGCCTAGAGTACGGCATCGAGGAAGGAGACGGTGCTTTCTACGGTCCAAAGATCGATATCGCGTTTGAAGATGCTCTTGGACGTGAGTGGGACGGTCCTACAGTCCAGATCGATTTCAACATGCCTGAAAACTTTGATCTGACTTACACTAATGAAGATAATGATGAGGAGAGGCCTGTGATGATTCACAGGGCTCTTTACGGTAGTTACGAGCGTTTCTTGATGGTGTTGATTGAGCAGTTCGAGGGAGAGTTCCCGACGTGGCTGGCTCCTGAACAAGTTCGGATTCTTCCTGTCAGCGATGACAATCAGGACTATGCGGAAGAGATCAAAGAGGAATTATCTGATTTCAGAGTTGAGATCGAGGACAGATCCTGGACTGTCGGGAAAAAGATTCAGGCTGCTCACGACGACAAAGTGCCTTATATGATTATCGTGGGAGACGACGAGGAAGAGGCCTCCGAAATATCCGTCAGAGATCGATTAGAGAACGAGGACAGAGGATTTACAGTTGAAGAGTTCAAAGAAGCTCTGAGCGAAGAAGTGGGGGAAAAGGCTTTGAAGCCAGTTTTCCTCGATTAAAGCCAAGTATCTTCCATTTTCTTTTCTCTTTTTCTCATTCTCTCAGTCTTTCTAGAAAACTGTTTTTCTATTCCGTATGGAATAAAAATCTGGAGTTTGAACACTTGCTTTATGGTAGAAGATAGAATAGAGGATTTTGCTAATGTTATAGTTGAAAAAGCTGCTGAAGTAGAGGAAGGCGATAACGTTTACTTGATGGCGAAGTCGCTTCAGGCCCTTCCGCTTTTCGATGAAGTTCGGAAGCAAGTCATCCGAAAAGGAGCTTATCCATTTGAACACTTGCTTTATGACAGTGTTTCAGGGGAGAGAAATGATTATGACTGGATGAAAGAGGCCTCTGACGAACAGTTAGAACATTTCTCAGAGGTTAAAATGAACGAGATGGAGAACATGGATGCCGTGATCAAGATCAACGGTACAGATAATCACAAGGAACTCGCTACAATCGATCCTGACAGGATCTCAAAGTGGCGTTCAACTACACGTGACATTTTGAACAAGCGTGTCGAGAAGAAATGGGTGCTGGCTGCTTATCCGACTACAGGCCTTGCTCAACAATCTGACATGCCTACACAGGAGTTCGAGGATTTTGCGATCGATGCAGTCGTTGAAACTGACTGGGATGAACTGGCGGAAAAGAATCAGGAAATTAAAGAAGTGTTCGATGCAGGAGATACTGTCCGTATTGTCGACGATAAAACAGATATAGAGATTAGCATCGAAGGAAGAGAAGCAGTAACTGCTGACGGAAAAAGAAATCTTCCTGACGGCGAAGTATTCTACGCTCCTGTAAAGACGGAGATTAACGGACATATCGAATTTAGTTATCCTGTTACAGCTGAAGGGAATGAGATAAGCGGGATAAAACTTGATTTTGAGGACGGCCGTATAGTCGATTACAGCGCCGAGAAAAACGAGAAGTTCCTAGAGAAAATGATCAATACAGATGAAGGATCACATTACATCGGGGAACTGGGAATCGGAACAAACAGACAGATCGACAGATACATCAAATACACTTTGTTCGATGAAAAGATCGGCGGAACAATCCATATGGCTATCGGAAAGGCCTATGAGGAATGCATGCCGGACGGAGAAGAGGCTAACGAATCAAGCATCCACTGGGATATCGTTAAAGACTTGAGGGAGAGAGCCGGAGGAGGAAAGATATTCGTAGACGACGAACTAGTCCAGGAAAACGGAGAGTGGGTCTACTAGAAAGGCCTCTACTTTATTTTATTATTTTTCTGGTAATGTGAAGTTGTAGTAACTTGCCCATTCTCCACATGACATCGAGTTAATCGTCGTGTTTTCATTTACATATGACTCTGCATTTTGACAGGCTGATTTTACTTGATCGAATCCTCTGCATTGATCTTCTGAAGCTATATCTGTTTCTTGATTGTACAGGCCTAGACAGTTATCTTTTGATAGAGTTCCGTCTTCCCCCATAGGTATTCCCTGACATTGTTTTGATATCTGGACGCATGAGCTGGGCGATTCTACTGTTCTGAAGCCGTAGGCCAGTGAAATTCCTAGGAATATTATTACGACAAGCAGTAATACGCCTATTACTTCTGCCCATTCCGGGATCTCTTCTAAAGAAGGAGTTTTCGATTTCAGGCCTTTGGCTTTCTCTCTAACTTGATGCTTTATTTTTTCAGGCCTGACTTCTTTTTCCATAGAGTTGTTTTTGTAGAGGCCTGTGTTTTAATCTTTGGCAAATTGTTGACGGGTGATTTAAAAGTTTTTGAACATCGGTTTTGTTGTATGACGACGGTTTATGATGTAAAAGCAGAACCTCTAATTATGGAGGTTGCAGATGAGCTTGAAGACGACTTTGAGGCCCCTGAATGGACAGGATACGTTAAGACAGGTGTAAGTAAGGATAGTCCTCCTCAGCAGGACAACTGGTACCACATCAGAAGTGCTGCTATCTTGAGAAGGATTTACACTGACGGTTCAATGGGTGTCTCTAAGCTACGTACTATCTTCGGAGACAATAGAGACAACGGTCACGGACCAGAACACCACGGCAAGGCTTCTGGTAAAGTTATCAGGACAGCTCTTCAGAATCTTGAAGAAGCAGGTTATCTTGAGACAGAAGAAGGCGAAGGACGAGTCCTAACTGACAAAGGCCGAAGTTTCCTTGACAGCAAGTCAGAAGAAGTAGTATAGAGTTTTTACAGGTGATCTGAAATGCCTGACGAAGACATTGAAAAGCTCCGCGAACAAAAGAGAAAAGAGCTGGAGCAACAGCAAGAGAGTCAGGAACAACAGATCGAAGAACAAAGAAAAGCTATCAAACAGAAGGCCTCACAGTACTTAACTGATGAGGCCCGTTCAAGACTCGGCAACGTTAGAGTTGCAAGGCCTGAAGTAGCTCAAAGCGTCGAGATGCAGATAGCTCAACTAGGAGAGCGTGGAGCCTTCCAAAAAGTCACAGACAGTGACTTGAAGGAGATACTTCAAGACATCCAAAAAGACAAAGACGACAGCAAGGGTAATATAAGCTTCAGGCGTTGAAAATGAGATTATAAGGTGAAAAAATACTATGAGTTCAAATAAAAGTTCAGCGATGAAGAAGAAGCTGGCAAAGGCCAATAAAAAGGCCAAATCAGCTCCTCGATGGGTTTCACTGAAGGCTTTCGGTCTTCAGAGAGCCGCAAAGCGTTCAATCAAACCTAGAAAGGATAGGCATTGGAGACGCAACGACATCGATTAAAAGTATTCAGAGGCCTGTAAAAAGGCTCTGCATACTACATCATTTCTTCCATCATAAACACAAAAACTTCTTCAAAGGCTACAATAATGGATATTCAGAGATACGATTACAGAGGGAATTCGAACACAGGATTTTACGCAACTGTGACAAATGAACAGGCCATTATCCCTCCAGAATTCAATTCTTCCGATGTTTTCCAGGCTGAAGAAGTAGCAGAGACTTACATAGCGCGTACAAGACTTGTAGGCCTTTTTACAGCAGGAAATTCAAACTGCATACTCATCCCCGGTACTGTAACAGATAGAGAAAAACAGAATCTTGATGAATCAAACATAGATTACGAAGTAATCGATACAGAAGATACTGCTTTAGGAAACATGATCCTAGCTAATGATAAAGGCGCACTGATAAGCGAACATCTTGAAAAAGAGAAAGAAACGATTGAAGATGCTCTTGAAGTGCCTGTAAAAGTAGGGAAGATAGCAGGAATATCTAATCCTGGAGTATGTGGGATAGCCAACGGATTTGGAGCTGTTCTTCATAGAGAGGCCTCTGAAGAAGAGGCAAAAATCGTTAAAGATATTCTTGATCTTGAGAAAGTGGATATCGGGACTACTAATGGAGGATCTCCTTTTGTAGGAGCTGGAGCACTTGCTAACGATAAAGGAATCTTAGTCAGTGAAAACACTACAGGGCCTGAAGTCGGAAGGATCGATCGTACGCTAGTTGATCACGAGTAACTGTATTTTTTCTTACTTTTCTATACTAACACGTTCTTTTTATGAAGGGAGAACTCATTTTTCTACATGAACAACGTCCTTGGATTCGGAGACATAACTGCTGAAGATACTTCAAAAGTAGGAGGAAAAGGAGCAAATCTAGGAGAGCTCAGAAACGAGACAGATGTCCCTGTTCTTCCCGGATACGCAACTACTTCAGAGGCCTACGATACTTTCATACACGAGACAGGACTCCGAGACAAGATAGAAAAATTACTAGACGGACTTGATACAGATGATGTTCATGATCTCCAGAGGCGTGGAGAACAAATCAGAGCACATATCAAAGAGGCCGATATGCCGAAAGAGTTGCGTGATGATTTTATAGAGGCCTATAGAGAGCTTGAAGAAGAAATAGGTGTAGATAATCCTATGGTGGCTGTCAGAAGTTCTGCTACGGCAGAGGATTTGCCTGGTGCTTCTTTTGCTGGCCAACAGGAGACTTATCTGAATGTTTCAGGCGAGAAAGATTTGATCAAAAGAATAAAGGACTGTTTTGCATCTCTTTTCACTAATCGTGCTATAAGTTATCGTGAAGACAAAGGATTCTCTCATTTTGATGTCAAGTTGAGCGCAGTAGT
>Ga0102935_1000020_pt1 | contig 48299 bp, 49 predicted proteins | sample SalPonR2_A_D2_MG_FD_78508 | JGI IMG/M metagenome (GOLD analysis project Ga0102935, IMG submission 78508) | Salt pond soil microbial communities from South San Francisco under conditions of wetland restoration - Salt Pond MetaG R2_A_D2_MG | ecosystem: Environmental > Aquatic > Marine > Intertidal... | reverse complement strand
GTTGGGAATCGAAGAGTTGTGGACTGTCGGCCACTGGCGCTGCCAGGAAGCCGTTACTCGTACCCGCAAGGGGCTTCGAGTTACCTGAGTGGGGAACGACAGTCGGCGTGGTCGGCTTACGTTTTGCTGCGGCAAACACCGAGTCAACTGCCAGTTTTCCACGCACACCCACCCAACCGACGCGGTGGGATCTGAACCTTCGGCACACAGTGAAAGTAGACGATGGCGGGCCCTGTGTCCCCGCGCTAAAGCGCGAGGTTTTATGACTCTGCGCCTCCGTATATAAATACCTATCGACGACCTACGCTCGCCCGGGGGGCGAGACTGTGCTTATACCACTGCGGGGCCCGAGAGTCGAACTACGGTATGCCCCCGCAATAACGTCTGTCCTCCGCCGGTCAGACGCGCCGTCGGTTCCTCGTTACCGGCGGTGCAGCACTTGCAACGTCACTCTCAACGCTGACTGCTGGGTCCTTATCCAGTCTGCCGCCGCTCAACGGTAATCAACGCTATGGCCACCTCGAAGTCCCCGCTGGAGCCACGCCCTCGTATCGACGGTGACTTCCTGCGCCGACGAGCGTCGAGCCATCGGTCGAACGATACTGTTTCACGCCGCGTTCCGGCAGCCCTATCCGAAGACGAGACTCAGCCTCGTTCGCCGACGCGAGACCGTCGAAAGCGTCGATTCGTCCCCTTCGACCGTCTCCCTCGAAACGTGTCCGTCAGTCCCTGCGTAGTAGCCTCGCGCCCATCCGATTTTCTCGCCGTCGTGGCCGGCGTATCGGTGGTTGTATTTGCGCGAGGAGATGCGCTTGAACCAGTTGGCGAGTCGTGCCGGTTCGTTCTTGGGCGGGCTGCTGACGAACAGGTGAACGTGGGCAGGCTGTACGGTGAGTGTGAAATCCGGCTGTGGCGTCGGCAGGGGTGTGTAGGCTATGTCCGCTTGGCCTCCGTCTAAAGACGGAGGTATGCGCTCGTATTGTTATCACAACCGGCCGGTAGCAGCCGGTGGGAATGCCGGATCCTGGGGCACGCGACGGCAATCGTCCCCGCAAGGCCCGTCACAGGATCGTCGGTGCAATCAGAGATACGGTGGGACGATCGCCGGCACGAGCCAGAGGACTACGACCCCGAGTACAGCCCACCGGTATCGACGCTCGACCGTCAGGGCAGTCAGTTCTGCCAGGACCGCGGCCAGCACGACGAACACGACTGATGACAGAACGACGGTCGTCACGAGCTGGAAGGTGACAAACTGGGTCGACAGCAACATAAACGTCCCGACGGAACCGGTCAGGAACCCGAGGTCGAACAACGCCGAGCCAATCCGTGAGTCGGCCCACGATGTCGACGATATGGCTCGGTCGAGAACGAAGCCGACGCCGAGCAACAAGCCGCCCAGCAGGACGTACTTGATCGACTGTGCGGGCATCGGGCCGAAGTGATAGACGCGCTGGGAAACCGTCGTGTGCAGAACCAACGCGAAACCCGCCAGCCAAACGAGGGTGACGACGCCGTCCCGTGGCTGTCCGTCGTCGATCCGTTCTTCGAGTGTCCGCTTCGTCAGTGCCGTACCCGCGAGTACACCCACGAAGCCGAACAGGAACTGGTACAGGACCGACCCGATCGACCGGACGGTGATACCGAGGGTCGTGGGCGGTGATTCGCCGACCGAGCGGAGCGCCCACTCGGTCGTCTCTCGGACCAGTTCGGGGTTGTCGGATTCCGAAAGATGTGTCGCGCCCTCGGCGACCGTGACACGGGTTGCCGTTCCGTTGGCGAACGACCCGACCTGCTGGCCCGGCTGGAGAGCAGTACCGGTTAGCTGTCTGGAGACGTCCGTCAGTTTGCTCGGCGGCACGAGCGAGTCCTCGCTTCCGGTCGCCAAGAGAAGGTTCGTCGGGAACGGGTCCTCCGTTTCTGGTGGGAACCGGCCCGCGACGGCGACTACGCCGTTGACGTCGGCCCGTTGGTAAGCGACTCGATACGCGCTGTTGGCTCCGCCTGAGTGCCCACCGAGAACGAGGCGCTCCCCGTCGACCCGCGGATGCGACGCCAGGTAGGTGGCCCAGTTCGCGTAGTTGTCCGCTGCGAGGTCGAAGATACCCGAATTGTCGCGTCTGATCTCCCAGTAGATCGGCCTCCCGGGCTCGAGTTCCCGCGTCTGGCCAGCTACGAGAACTGCGAAGCCGTTCGTGGCGAGTGCCGCGCCGTAGTTCGTGTACAGAGCGGGAGCCGTCCCCGATCCGGCGCCGAAAACGAAACCCGGGACCTGCTCGTCTCCGTCAGGGAGGTACAGCGTGGCTGTCGTGATGCGGTCGTCGGCCTGAATGTACACACGTTCGACGCTGTAGCCACTACCCCCAGCGTTCGGCGTCTGAACGAACGGCGCGACCCACCCGGCGGTGCCAATCGCCGCGACCACCACAAGCACGAACGTGATGTGTCGAGGATGAACTGACAACTCCATGGGAGGAGAGTTGTCGGTGAGACTATATCAATACCGACAGCTCTGAGATAGGTGATAACGAATTCGGGACGCACCGCCGGATGCCGACCCCCGAAGCGCGCTCTCTGTAGAGATTGGCGTGAGCCGAATACGGCGCAAGTAGACGTCTCAGCCAGTAGCGCAGCGGGAGTGACGGGTCGCCGGGTCGAGAACTTTCGAGAACCGTACACCGCGAGGGCGACGAGGAGGATGGCATAGGCCCCGTATCCGGTAGGTTTCGACCGGCTCGGCCTCACCGATCGGGTGGTACGCAACGACCGGGTTGGGGACACCGTGATGCAGCACTGGGGCGGGCACACTGCCCGAGGAGACCCAACGCCGACGCCGGCGAACCCCACGAACAGAAGCACTCACAGTCCCCAGAAGACGTGGGTGTCCCACTGCCGAAGAATGCGAACGGTCGTGGAGTCGGCGCGCGGACGGGGGTCAGCAGCCGGATTCATCGCCCGAACGTGGGAGCCACAGCCAGAACGCAGTGTGTCGTCGAGCAAGTGTATGTCGTAGGGAGGGGCTCCGGTACCTCTGCAAGAGAACGCGGCGGCGGGTCGACGGTGACAGTGTGTTGAGATCACTGGTCTCGACTCTGCAGCCGGCGGTCCCGACCGAAGATCCAGTTGTTCTGGGGCTGTTGTCAAGCTATCTCAGAATAGTATTCAATTTTAGAATAGCACGCTATTCATTCGATTCCGAAGAAGCCGATTCTCGGGCTTGTGCAAATCGTTCGGCCACTTCCTCAACGAGGTCCTCCTCCACGACGGTTCGCAGAAGGGCGTCGGTCATCTCCCGAACCACGATGTTCTGGTAGCCCCGGTGGTTGATCTCACGTTCCAGTTCGTACTTCAGCCAGGAATCGAAGTCCTCGATCGTTGCCTCACGAGCGTAGAACGGGCGCTGTTTGGCAGCCTCGTAGCTGAACGCAGAATCCGCCATCGGGTCTCGCTGGTGGACTGACTCCCGAGAGCCGGTCCCCGCTGTCGCCTTGGACCCGGGCGCTTCGTCCGTGTCCTGTGGTCCCTCGTCCGGGTCATCCTCAAGCGTCTCCCCGAGGTCGGCGAACGGATCGTCATCAGCCATACCGGACCACCTCCCCGGCCTCGACGAGGTGCGCCAACTCATCCAGACAGTTCAGCTGGTCACAGTTCGGGTCGTAGTCCAGCAGTGGCTTGCGCTCGCCGTAGGCCTTCGTGATGCTGGTGCGGTCCCGAATGCCTGGTGAGGGGTGGATTTCGCCGGCGTCGACGGCCTCCCAGTCCGTGATCCGTGCGAAGTTCGGAATACGTTCTTGGAGGGTATCGTGGGAATTCAGCCGTTCGAGCAGCTGACGGTCCTGTGTTTGCTGGTCGATACGGCCGCTCAACATATTCGGGACGAGCGCCAGCACGTCGACTTCCATGTGCTGCCGGAGCGGGGAAATCTGTCGCTCGACCGTCCGCTCGAGGCCGGCCATCGCCTCATTCCCAGGTGCGAGCGGAAGGATCAAATTCGCCGTCGCGACCAGCGCGTTGTCGGTGAGCCGGGACCGGTACGCCGGCGAGTCCGTGACGATGTAGTCGTAGGCGTCCCCGAGAAGTGGGTCGACGACTTCCCGCTTGAGCAGCGCAGAGGGCTGAAACACGTCACCGACGACGATCTCCCGCTCGACCTGCTCTAAGTCCTCACTGGAAGGGAGTATGTCGAACTCGTAGCCGGTATCGTAGACGACAGAGGCTGGATCAGCATCGCCGAAGAAGACGTCACCAATCGTTTCCTCCGTGTTGTGATACTCGTCGTCGTAGCCTAAGCCGACGGATGCGTGACCGTTCGGGTCCAGATCGATGAGGAGAACCTCGTGATCTTGAGCGGCCAGCTGTCGGGCGAGGTTGACCGCGATCGTCGATTTGCCGACACCCCCCTTCAGCATACAAACCGACACGGCGCGTGAGTCCCCATCGGTCTGTACCGAGTCATATGGGCTATTTGGGCTATTCGTGCAATCTATGCTATTCTGTTTATTCGAGCCACTCATACTATTCTGCAGTATTATCCTTTTTTGACTTAATTCTATGGTAAGTAGTGTGAATAGCGTACTATTTCGCTTGATGTATCTATTCTAGAATAGTATACTATTCCAAAGTAGATTGGATAGAGTAGAACGGAGCATCAGGAAACGAACTCTAACATCGGCAGAAGTTCAAACGCGGTGCTGAGAGACTGCCCAAACAGCTCCGCAACGCTGACGTCGGTAATACCGCTCAAATCTGATGTCACATCATCAATTGGATAGCAGCAGGAGGCCCGTTACTCATCCGGGCTGAAGTTGAGACTACAGCGGGTTCACCGGGCTGTGATGCGTGGTTTCGACCGAATCAGTTAGCGGGAACTTCCGCAAATCGGCGTTCAACAGGCGTTCTTGTTGAGAAACCTCTTATCTTCGTCGTTCGTGGCGACAATTGCTACATAAACCGTCAGAGACGGCTTTCTCAATTTCCACCTTCCAGTGCGGGCACGCCGGCTTGTTACGATCGTCCCCCCCACTCGTCATCGTTCTCTTACGCTTTGAGACGACAGGCGTGCTCGTCGCGTCGCAGACCGCACTCTACTTGGAACTGCCGTTCATCTTGCTATTGTGGTTTTCGACACGTCAGGACTTGATGGGTACGTTTCCGATGCTGAAGCCAAGTGCCGGTGAGCCTACCGTCGGTTCGGTCCCGTTCACCCGCCGTTTATGCCAGAGTTGATCACTGAAACATACTATTGACCGGCTGGTTCGGTTCGGACTGCTGGTGTTCCTGCTGCATCTGCTGGTACTGTTGGGCCAGTTGTTGCAATTGCTGCTGGATCTCGTCGGCTTCTTGCTGCAGTTCGCTCGTGTCAATGCTGAACTCGACAAGCGGTTCGAGAGCCTCGTTGATAACTCGTTGGGCGGCACCTGGGTCCGGAAGAAACGGATGCGCTCGCACGATGAGTACGATTGCTGGTACCTCTCCGTGGTAGCACTCCTTGACGATCGCGCCAGTGGTCCCACCAATAATGCCCGGATCCGTTGCTCGCTCGATGTTCACCTGTTCGAGGTCATCGAGCATAGCCTCGGTTGTCCCGATGCCGGCGATGTCACCGATCCGATTCTCTGATTCGGCCGGTACTCCTGCGATGAAGATAGCGCGGTCGAATTCCGTCGAGAACTCGCCGATGATACACTTCGCGAGCGGCTCGAACGAATACGGGGGGAGAGCTAGATCGCTCTGCAGAGTGAGAACGTTCGGGTCGACTCCTCCATAGACTCGAACGAGGTCACGGACGAGCCCATTCTGAAACGTGGCGACTGACGGAAAATCATCCGAGACAATATTTCCGTGATGTTCGAGATCGAGTTGACGCGTGAGCAGGTTAACTGTGATCGAAGCAACCAGTCCAACGCCTGGCAGACCTTCGATCAGCGTGGGGGCTGTTGCTTCGAGTTCGGTCAGCTGGTCGAACGTGGCCGGGTCCTGGTTCGCCATAGTTCGGCTCTCTATTGGGTAGCATTCGTCGTAATCATTTCGGCGAGTAGAGACGAGCGGCCTCGGAGCCGGTTCTCGACCGGCTCGTGTGTCCGTACAACTGGGTCCGCAATCCCAGTGTGAACTACTCTGACCTACCGCGCTCGAGGCTACTCGCCCCTCGCTTGTTGCGGACAGGGCTTCGTGTTTCTGTGTCGGAACTTGCATCCGACGTGGACGCAGCGTTGACGAGACGCGCAGCGTCTCGTTAGCCCAGCAGAACGCGAAGCGTTCTGGGGACGGGTCCAGACTCCGCAGGCGGTTTCAGCCTCGTTCTCTCCTTCTCCTCGCGGACGGCATCATTTCGCCGAACGGTCCGAACGCGACCAACGTCGGGACGGTCCCCTGGGTCGCGTATTCGATGGCCGAGGACGGCGCGATGCCCCAGCTCTTCTCGCGGATGCACCCGAAATTCGGGACCCCGGGTCGGCTGGGGAAGACGGTGGCAACGGTTGCTCGCCGACGTTTACCGGGGCTACGACGAAACGGCAGCGGGATTGATCGTTGGCGCCGTGTGGGCCTTCGTCGACGGACTGGTAGGTGGATACGCCTTCTCCTGGCTCTACAATCGGCTTCGATAGTGATTGGAAACGGGTGAAAAACTGCTGATCATCAGCGAGCACACCAGGAAAGAACGAATCGTGACTGACAGCTCTCCTGTGACTGACAGCCGTCATCCTCAGTATCTCTGTACGCACCGACGAGCTACTCAACGACGTCGACGATGAGACTGGCCAGGAGACCCTCTCACGGCGACTTGAAGTGTAGCCGCCACACCGAGGACGGTCCCCTTGGAGTCCGTTCTCTACCACTGGACTCGGGCGGCGCAGTTTTACCCATCCGTGGCGAATGTTAACGCAGATACTCCCGGCCCGGCCAGCGCAGGGTACTCGAGGCTGACTCTATGCACAACGATAGAACGGACGACAGACGGTCAGACTCCAGTCAGGAGCCGAGCGGTGAACTCGTGGCGATCCACGAGGTCGTCCTCGAGATCGCGTTCCCAGAGGGGTCACTGCCTCCGGTCGGTGACGCGCTCTCCATCCCTCGTCCCAATGACGAGGCCGTCACAGCGGAGGTCCGAAGCCACACCGATCCCGGTCGAGTACGGGCTCTCGCGCTTGACAACCCGGTTGGCTTGCACCGGGGCCTCGACGTGATCCCAGCGGGGCAGCCGTTGCCCATTCCCGTCGGCGAACCTATCCTCGGCCGCGCCCTCAACGTGAAAGGCGACGCGTTGGACCACGGCGATCCGATCGAAGCGGTCTGCCACGTCGGGATCAAACAGGAGCCGCCCGCTATGGTCGACCAGCGCCCCTCAAGCGAGCCGTATGAGACCGGGATCAAAGCCCTGGATCTGATCGCCCCGATGCCCAAGGGTGGCAAACTCGGGCTCTTCGGCGGGGCGGGCGTCGGCAAGACCGTGCTCGTGATGGAACTGATGCAGCGAACCATCACGCACGAGGGCGGAGTTCCGGTGGTCGCCGGTGTCGGCGAACGGACTCGAGAGGCAAATGAAGTCTATCTGCAGATGAACGACCAGGGATTACTGGAGGATTCGGTGCTCGTCTTCGGTCAGATGCACGAGACGCCGGGTGCCAGATTCCGGGTCGCACACACCGCGCTGACGGTAGCTGAGCACTTCCGGGATCACGATCATCGGGACGTGCTTCTCTTCATCGACAACATCTACCGATTCGCCCAGGCTGGGATGGAGGTCTCCGCGCTCCTGGGCAGGATCCCCTCCGAAATCGGCTACCAGCCCACGCTGGACCTGGAAATGGGTAAGCTTCAGGAGCGCATCGCGAGCACCACACAGGGGTCGATCACGAGCATTCAAGCGATCTACGTCCCGGCGGACGACCTCACCGACCCCGGCGTCGTGGCGGCCTTCGCGCACCTCGATGCCTCAGGGGTTCTCACGAGGGACTTGGCCAGCCGGAGCTTCTACCCCGCCCTGGACCCACTTCGATCTAGCTCCTCCCTTTTGAGCCCCCGCTTCGTGGGCGAGGAGCACGCCCGGATCGCGCGGAGAGTCAAGACGACGCTCGCCGAGTACGAGGACCTCAAGGACATCATCGAGATCCTCGGGATGGATGAGCTCTCCGGCGAGCAGCGCACGACCGCACTCTGGGCCAGACGTCTGCAACGGTTCCTCACCCAGCCGCTGTTCACGACCGAGCGCTACATCGGAACGAAGGGGGTCTCCGTGCCCCTCGAAGAGACCCTCCGGGGCGTGCGCGAGATCCTCGACGGCCGCCACGACGACGTCCCTGAGCAGGCGTTCTATATGGTCGGAACGATCGACGACGCGCTCGAGAAGGCCCAGATCCTCGAAAACGGGGACGACGATCCAGGGGCGCCCTCGAGCAAGCGCGGGACCCTCGCTGACGACCGTGAGGAGGGAGGAGCCTATGCATCTTGAGGTTCGCACTCCAGAGAGGCTCGTCGTCGACGTGGAGGTGGAAGCCGTGAACGCGCCCCTGCCTGATGGCTGGATCGGGATCCTCTCCGGCCACGCCCCCTTCCAAGCACGCGTCTGGCCCGGCGTGATCTCCTATCGGTCGCCGGAGGGTGGAACCCAGCAGGTCGCTGTCCACGGTGGCTTCCTATCGATCCAGAACGACCAGGTCACCATCCTGACCGGTGTTGCGCGGGGAGGGGTCGACCTGGAGACGCTGGACGAGGCGGTCAGTCACGAAGAAAAGCAGTTGGAAGCCATAGAGAAAGAGGCGAGGCAACGGTTCGATCAGATCTACCAGAAGATGACCCACTCCTTCTCGCGGAAACGACGACAACAATCATAACGAGAAGCAGCTGGAAGCTATGGGAGAAGCGGCAAGGTGACGATTCGACCGGAGCTGCGAGAAGTTGGCCCGTTCCCGCTCGCGGGAACGGCGACGAGGAGGGTGAGGAAGCGAGCTTCTGGCAGGCTATGGCCTACCTGACCTCCCTCGGTTGGGTCTTGACGCTCCCGGTGGCGGCTGGGGTTCTCCTAGGGGCGTGGCTGGACCGACAACTGGGGACCGCGCCGACGATGACTCTCAGCCTGCTCGGAGCAGGGATCGGTATCGCTGCCGTCCAAGCGTACCTCATGGTCGCCGAGGCACACGAGGAGGGGAAGCGATCATAATGGGGATCCTCGCCGCGGTTCCCCTCCCTGGCGGAGGGGAGTTCCTGATCTCCCCGACCGTCCTGGAGACCACGGGGATGGTCGGCATCGTCGGCCTACTTGGCATCCTGGCCGGACGACGGGTCCGAGCGCGGCCAAGCGAGTGGCAGGCCGCGATCGAGTGGGGCTATCGATACTTGGAGGATCTGCTCTCCGAGGTCACGGAGAAGGAGTCCGGCTACCGGTACATCCCGCTCGTAGCTACCTTGGCGGTGTTCATCCTCTCGGCCGCGCTGATGGGCACCTTCCCCTTGCTCGAGGCGCCCACTGCGAACCTGAACACGACCGTGGCTTTAGCGTTGGTCGTCTTCGTCGCCACTCACTACTTCGGCATTCAGGAACACGGTTGGACCGAGTACCTTCGGCAGTTCGCCGAACCCTCCTGGATCTGAACGTGAAGCACGCTCTTGAAGCGGTGACCGAGGATGAAGAAACTGATGGAGACGAGCGTCGGAACGCTCCCAGCGGTGAGGAGGCAGGTCAGGACGAAGAGCGGGCGCGGAAGCCTCAACAGAACAGAGGGGAGACCAGCTGATGGACCTCGATCGAGCGTTCCAGGAGGCTCTCGAGGCTCTCGAGAATGGCCCGCCGCGTCGCGTCCAGGCGTCGGTCCAGGACGTTGGGCGCGTCCTGCACGTTGGCGACGGGATCGCTCACGTCGAAGGCCTTCCGACTGTGATGCTCCACGAGCTGGTCGCCTTCGAAGACGGGACGAGGGGGGAGGTTCTCGATCTCGACGAAGAGAGCGTCGGCGTAGCCATCTACGGAGCCACCGAAGGGGTCCAAGCCGGGTCCACGGTCCGCCGCACGGGGGAAACGCTCCGGGTCCCCGTCGGGTCCGAGATCCTTGGACGCGTGGTCGACCCGCTTGGGCACCCCACAGACGGAGAGCGAGCGCTCGGTACGACGGAGCGCCGTGAAATCCGCCAGCTTGCCCCGGGGCCGCTCGACCGTCCACCGATCCGTGAGCCCCTGCTCACAGGCCTCAAGTCGATCGACGCCGCGACCCCGATCGGGCGCGGGCAGCGTATGCTTTTGCTTGGTGACCGGAACACAGGAAAGGCCAGCACCGCGGTGGACGCGATACTCTCGCAGGGGACCGAAGACGTCGACTGCGTCTATGTCTGCATCGGAAAGAAGCGTTCGACCGTCCTGAACCTAGTCGACCAGCTCGACCGTCGCGACGCCCTCGACCACACTGCGGTCGTGTTCGCCCCCGCCGATTCCCCCGCCTCCGTGCGCTATCTCTCCGCCTTGACCGGATGCACGATGGCCGAGTGGTTCGCCTGGCAAGGAGGCCACAGCCTCGTCGTGTACGACGACCTGTCTCGGCACGCACACGCGTATCGCGAACTGTCCCTCCTCTTGCGACGGTCCCCCGGTCGTGAGGCCTACCCCGGTGATATCTTCTCGGTTCACGCGGGTCTGATGGAGCGTTCCTTCAAGCTCGAAGACCGGCACGGTGGCGGCTCGTCCACCGCGTTGCCGATCATCGAGACCCAGCGTGGGAACATCACCGCGTTCATCCCGACGAACCTGATCTCGATGACCGACGGCCAGCTCTACTTCGACGCCCACCTGTACGCGGAGGGTCGACGCCCCGCCATCGACGTCGGCCAGTCGGTCTCCCGGGTGGGCGGGGACGCTCAGCCGGGACCGCTCCAGGAGGTTGCCGCGCGGGTCAGACCCGAACTGTCCCAGTACGAGGAGGTCAAGGGGTTCACGCGGTTCGGCGCGATCGTCGAGGAGTCGACGAAGCGACAGATCGATCGTGGGGAACGGCTCGTCGAGATCATCCAGCAGGAGCCGCGCGAGATCGCGGATCTCCCCATCCAGGTAGCGCTCCTGTGGACGCACCAGGAGAATCTGCTCGAGGGCTGGCCGGCTGAAGCGGTGCCGGGGTTCGAGGACGCGTTGGAAGGTCATCAGGACGAGGCACCGGGGATCGCTGAGGATCTACAGAGCGCCGTTACGATCACACCAGGGATCGAGGAGCGCCTACGGGACTGGGTCGAGGCTTCCCTCGAGGCGGCCAAGCCGGACGAGCTCCGGGACAGCGAAGGTACAGGCGAGGGTGGCAGAGGGCAAGGGGAAGACGTCACCCAAGGGAGCACGGAGGAGCGAGCGTGAGCCGCGAGCCGATCCAGATCGAGGATCACCTCGATGCCGTCTCCGGCTTGGAGCCACTCATACGGGCGATCCGCTCCGTCGCGGAGGTCGCCTACCGACGCGCCGACGAACGCTCGGAACCGTTGGACGTCTACGGGGCGCATATCTCGCGTATGCTTCGGGGCGCGACGAGAGAACTCTCCGCTCCCGAGCGGGCGCGGCTGCTCGGCGAAGGGGCGGGCCAACGGATCGGCGTGCTCCTCGTGGGGTCCGAACGGGGCCTGTGCGGACCGTTCAACGAGCAGGCGCTCGACACCTTCCAACGGACGCTCGATCGGGTTGCGGACGAGGGGCGACACGCCGTGCTCCTGGTCCTCGGATCGAAGGCTTCCCGCGTCCTCTCACAGCGGGGGTTCGAGCCGACGTTCAGCCGCTCGCTGCCCTCGTTCAACGTCCCCCCCGACGTGCGCGTTGAGGAACTCGCACTCGAGCTCTTGGAACTCCTCGCGGGGGATTACCTCGACGGTCTGTGCGTCGTCCACCACCGACCCGCCAAGGGGTTCGAGTACGAGACGGTCGAGAAGGACCTCTGGCCGATCGAACCCGGTGCTGCCGGTAGAGATGCTCCTCGTGTTCCCGTTCACGCGTCAGAGGACCTGGAAGCGTTCGTGCGGCACCTCGTCACCGAGCGCTTTCTCGTCGAGCTCTACGAAGCCGTCTTGCACTCGTCGGCGAGCGAGCAACTCGCCCGGATCCGTACGATGCGTGTGGCCGTCGATCACGTCCAAAACCGTACGGACGACCTGCGTCGAGAGCTGCAGTGGGCCCGAAGACACGCCGAGACACAAGCACTCCTGCAGGTGATCAGCGGGTTCGACGCGATGGAGGAAACGTCCGACGGTTGATCCTCCGATGGTAACTTTAGCTCCGGGGATTTTTTCAAACTCGGCGTTCCGCTGAACGTCGTGCTCAGTGTCTAGGTGTTGGCGAACGTCCTGAGGTTCCGGGGTGTTTGTCCGCCACAGCCAGCAGCTCGGCGTCAGTGCCGCAGGAAAGCTTTAGCCCAATTCGTCGTCAGTTTGGGTATGTGACGAGCCCGGTGAGATGACTCCGATTCCGTCCAACTCCACGTGCAAGATACGCGCCACCATTCAGCACGACCTCTGAAGCCCATCACTTATTACCGGATTCAGCAGAGCTGCGAAGAAGGCAACGAGCGACCACCGCAGCGAGTCACCGATGCGTCGCTGACTGAAGATTTTCTCTCTGCCCGTCGTCTACTCGGCTATGGTCGCTTGACATCGAATCGGTTCGACGGCTGCACGAAGATTCGATGGGGGGATGCGAACGGCTTACTGAGACTGTCTCGACCCTTTGTTTGCAATGGCAGAAAGCAGCGACCGACACGTCGAGGGTAGCGATTCTAGAACGGGGTGTATCTAAGTATGCGAATTCCAGTTTCGAATAACAAACTCGTCGCCTTCACGCTTGCAGGCGCCCTCCTCACGGTCGTCGTGGCCGAAGCTCTTGCGATGCCCGGCGGCCTCGCGCAGGCTGGCGAGCAGGGTGACTCACCTGAAGCGTCCACGTCGGACGCGTCACAACGGGTTGCTGCCGATGCCCCAATGCCCAATCAGAACTTCACGCCAGCAGTCCAGACGTAATCCGACTACGAGGACGAGGACCACGAGGAAGTAGACGAAGAGGATGAGTGACCGAGATGATGGGATCGCTCGCATCGCTTACCGAACGGTTCTGAGACTCTCGCCGCAGGTCGACTGTTGTGATACGACGTTTCGGATCCAAGCGGCAGGCATTCGGGCTGACACTCCGGTGACTGCGGCGCGAGACACGGCCGAGTCACTCGAAGCACAGCTGAACGCCTTCGATGAGGCGAGTGCCGTCAGCCATCTCGACCGCGAAGGTGAGGTCGTGAACGAACACGTCGCCCGTATCGTCCGCCGTGGCGACAATGAGACACCGCCCACAGAATTTGATACCGGAACCGTTCGAATCAGCAGGCTGCACGTCACTACCGACGTCGAAGTTGATCTCAATGGTCTCACGAAAGGGTACGTTGTTGACTGGGCCAGCGAGGCACTCGCAGGCCTTGGTCGACGTGGCGTCGTCAGTGGTGGGGATATGTCGCCACCGACGGGTCCGGTCGGCATCGAGAGCCCGTACGGCGACGAAACACCGCTGAAGACTCTAGACACGAACTGGCACGTCGCAACATCCGGTGGATGCCGGCGCTCACGAAACGCACGGACCACATATACGACGCGACAAGCGGGTCGCTCGGCTCGCGTCACGAGTCGGTTCCCGTCGTCGCGCCTCGAGACTGTATGGAGGCTGATGCACTGGCGACAACGCTCGCCGCACCTCGTCTCGACGAGGCACGTGAATTAGCAGCGGGTGGGACGGACTAGAGGCGCTGATCATTCACACACGCGGAGGTCGCTAGTGCTGAGTCACCTGAGCATCGCCCTATCGACGGTAATCGAGAGAGACAGCGTAATCCAGAGCGTAGCGGCATAAAAACCAGTGGCTTGAATACCGTACGAACAGCGCGCTGAGAGGCCGTTGGGCTTACGCCCAGTATTCGTCTCTTGATAGTAATATGCGTTTTCATACCTATATGGTAAGCTTACCACTGTGAATCTCCGGACGGTGTGAACTCCGTGAAGTGCCGCGAGTCCGTAGGATGTGACACAGCCCGGCTTACTGGACGGTGGAAACTCGAATATCCAGTGATGCTGTTCAACTGAATCGAACACTTTGCTTACTCGGAACAGTCACATACTGTTTAGCGCTCTCGGGGAAACGGAGGGGTACAGGCTCAAAACCCGGCCGGTGGCTACGCGTTGAAGATAATATAACATAAGTACACGTGTTACAGAGTTGGGAGGCCAGTGTGCATCGCTACCTATGAACTGCTCAGTACATCGCTTGGAGACGGTACAGTAGTTCAGCAGTAGTGTGCTCTATTGTCGAATACACCGTTTCGCCGACGATGGCTCAGTTGGAGTGGTGCTAACGACGGCGACAGCCCGTCTATTGAGTTAGGCAATCTTCGAGCGACGACCCTCCAAGACACGTCTTGAAATTCTCGGTCCCCAGTGGAATTCACCAGATTCGGTTTATTCAATTCGCGGTTTCGTTGCACGTATTCGAAGTGACAAGTTAATCCACAAGACGGTCAAACAGTTCAGCCACCCGGGTTCGGTCCCGTCCGATTCTATCCAGTTAACCGGAAGATGGGCGATCGACACGGTCAAATCTTGATCAAACGAGAGGATCTGATCACGACTGATGAATACACCAAGGCGCTGAACGAGGTGTAAGTTACTATCGATAGGATATAAGAAAAAAGTATAACAAAGAGTATGAGAAAAGAATGTAAGAGAAAAATACAGCACAGATTATCAATATATTTGTATTAATTACTACGTTAGTTACGCGTCTAAAAGGTTACTTAGGGATTCTTACGGGTGTTCCAGTATTGAGGAGATAAAATAATAGTGCTTACTATCAAGAAATACAATAATAAATAATGCTGTCACGTCTGTCAGTACTCTTCTTTCTCATTTCTGTTCTGGGATAACCATCGGTACGTCGCTGTTCCGATCTAAAGAACGCAGTTCTCAGGGATGGAGTGACGATGTCCGCGTCGGTAGAGTCGTCAACCAAGTTGCGGGCCGTCGCGTCGTCGATCTTCGCTGTTGCGATGCTCACGACGTCGGGGTATTGGATCGTGTCGTCAGCTCGCGGACGCGACCTTGCAGATTCTCGGCGGAGTGGTCGGCTGCGAGCTGACTGATGCGTCGCCACTCAAGAGACGCGTCATTTCGTTCCCGGGTGGCCGGATAGTTGGGTGGCGTACTGGGTGCCGGCTGTTAGCCCGGAAAGGAGCACAATATTAACCAACAACAGCCCCGGACTCCGGGAGTTGTTGGTTAACTCACGTCGGTCAGTGTCCGGAGCTTTCGGGCGGATTTCACGGTGCACGTGTCTGGGTCGTCGATCGGCACGTCGTGACTGCGATCAGTTGCCTGTGACAACGACTGAGTGAGTCGGGTGGTGAGATCCTCGCGAACAGTCCTGGACTGGCTGTCAACTCGTGCCATCCGGGTCTCTCATCGTAGTGCCGTGTCCGGAACATCTGCCCGTCGTCGATGGTGATGAACTGCGTTCGCTCCGCGTTCGCAGGGACGGACTCCGCACCGACCACTCCGTGAGGAAGTCCCACAAGGACACGCTCACCGAACGAGACGATGGAGAGCTGACCTCTGTTGTCGGAGATCGTCAGTCGAAACCTCACACGCCGCTTCGATTGGTTACCCTTCTGTCCGCCACGTAGTTGCGATGGCTGTCGCTCGTGTTCTGAAGATACGGTGGTTCGGTGGGCGCTCACTACGCCCGCTCACCTCTCCGAGGGGAGAAACTCCGCCCCGAATCGGACCACCATCCAGTGAGTGAGGTCTGTTGTAGTTGCGATAGACGGTGGTCGTGTGATGCTCCCTGGCCCGGGGAGAGCCGGCAGCGTTTGCGCCGGTGTGGTGGCCTTCCTTTTGATGAGTTAACCGCGTCACAGTGAACGGCACGAGCTGGTGGTTCGCACGGTCGGGTTACGAGAGCAGGCACGACCGCCGCAGCGACTACTGCTGACTGTCGGCCTCGGTGATGTTCTCGACGAGTTGCTTCCCAACAGACCGTGAGTTGCCGTCGAGGAGGTCAAGGCTATACATACTCCCGAAGTCATCGTACCCGCTGACGGTCAGCGTCCGGTCGTCACCGTCGGTGAGAACGTGTGGGTCGGCAAACTCCACGATATATTGGGTCATCATAGGCGTGTACGTCCTGGAGCGATAATAGGCCGTTGGTCACTGTAGGTCACACAGCAGCCTACGACACCGAGCCTTCGGAGATCACGGATCACAGAGGACCACACAGGGATTCGAGCCGTCGGCTTCCTGTGTGGTCGCGCACTGTGGCATCTGCCTCGTACTGCCTGTAGGGACTGCACGGATTCGGTCGGGTGTCGCTGCCGTCGATACCAGTCGCGTCGTTAGCCCGGCTGTATTCTCACACCGCGGTCTGGTGATCGCTACCGAGACGTGTCACGTACTTCTGAATCCCGTCGCTGACTGGCTCGGCGACGTCGGGATGGAGACACCACTGTAATACCTCCAGCGATTCGACGAGTCGATGACTCGGTCGGTTGAACAACGCGTTGCCATCGACCGCGTAGACGCGGCCGGTTTTGACTGCAGTCAGGTCTCTCCAGCCTTCGCGAGTGCGGAGGTCATCGACGGCTGCCACCGCTCGAGGGCGATCAAACCCGCACGGGGCAACGACGAGGACTTCAGGATCGTATCGCCTGATCACGCCCCACCTGACTGGGTCGGACGCACCATCCGGCTGGAACGCGGCGTCCCCGCCTGCTCGGCTGATCATATTACCGACCCAGTGGCCCGCTCGGAGCGGCGGATCGGTCCAGTCTAGCACGGCTGTCCGCGGCCGCCCGCCCGACGCGACAGCCGCTTCCGCACGGTGTTGGACCCTCTCGACTGTTGTAGTTAACGTTGCTGTGAGCGTCTTTGCGGCGTCGGAGCGCCCGGCTGCGCGCCCGATCCGCTCGATGTCATCAAGCGCTTCCGAAAACGAGTGGGGGTCGAGCGTCAGGATTTCGGGATCCGGGCCGATCCGCGTCACCGCGTCCTGCACCTGACTGGCATCGACGGCACACACATCGCACGTGGCTTGGGTTACGACGAGGTCCGGATCCAATGCAGCCACCTGTTCCAGATGGAGGTCATAAACCGTGCCGTCGACGGACTGCATCTGGGCGTCAATGTCGCCGGCCGACCGCCCTGCACAGGTTACAGGTGTAGATGTCACCGTCGGGATCTCAGCCACGGACGGTGGGTGATCGCAACTGTGTGAAACACCCACTGGGGGCAGTCCCAGTGCGAACAGTAGCTCAGTACAGGACGGGAGCAGTGAGACGACGCGCACACAGTACGTTGGTGATCTGTTGGTAAAAATCTCACTCGCAACGACGGGTCGAGTACTCCTTTGCAACGAGCGCTGGCGCGGTTCCAAACGTTGTGCTGTCAGTCGACAGTTTCGTGAAATCGTCTTGGCTTTCTCCAGCGCCGGCGTAGAATCAGTGTGTGAGTCGCTGTAACGATGACTCCGCGTCTATCAACGAGCGAGTTCGGACGCCACCATAGACGCAGGTGGCTCACGACCGGTCCACTCCTCGTGGAGTCGTGGGAGTCTGCCGTCCGATGCAGTGTGACTCCCGGCACACACCGGCGGAACACCGATCGTTAAGCTTTCACGCCGCCTACAATACGGGTGGCACCCACCTGGAGAGGCGTCCTGGTCGGGTTCGTCGTCGTAATCGCCGTCGGGTCGTTCGAGGGCTCCAGTCGTCGACATCATCGGGGGCTTCGGTGCAGGGTACATCGCCGGTGGGGGCATATGGAACGGCACGTGGGACCGGGTTGGTCGCTGGTGGTGTCGGTGGATGGCTGAGACCAACACCGTAGCCGGGGTCTGAGCGTCGCTGGACTCGCAGTTCAACTTCCGACCCCGGACCACAGGAATTCCGCTGGCTGTGGCTTCCACGTGCAGCCGGCCGTGTCCGACAGAACCCGAGTTGCTCGGTACTGCCAAACAGACTGTGTGGAGTACGGAGGAGGTAGCTCGCACTGAGAAGATATGCGATTATTGACACCCATCCAGATTTGGCAGGCAGAATGGGCTTGCGTGCCCATCGAATAGTATTTACCAACACAAGATGTTGGATCGGATATGTCTGAGGATCCTCTGAACATAGTGAAGCAGTACGTAGACAGCGCTATCGAAGAGGTAGATGACAGCGAAGTACGGTTCAAGCTTCGAACAGCCAGTCAGTTCATCGATGTCGCCCACCAACGGGAAGCGGATCTGGTTGAAGCGACGGAGGGTGCCGATTCGGATAACTGATCGGACGAGAAACCACGTAATCTCGGGAACGTGGTCGCTCGGCACTATGTATCCGTATTAGTATCTGAACGATTCCTGTTCGGTCCCTAGCTACGGCTGAACCGGTAGCGCCGGGTGTTGCGACGTCCACAGCACGTCGAACGGATACGCTCGTTCGACGAACCGCATAGATTTCTCACTAACTGGCTCGTTACCTGGACGCAGCGTTGTGATTACACAGCGACTGACACTTCGGGTGAAACTCGGCCAGTGGGACACGCTGGGCGGCGAACTGCGCTGAGTTTGCCAGTCGGGGCACGCGACTAGCACTGATGATCGGATTCACGTCGACTTCGGCTCTGCACACGTTGAGGTATCGGGCCCCACGCGACTGCAGCAATTCGGGACATCCGACCGGGTGGCGATGATGTCCGCACAGTCGTCGGCGCCTCACGCCGGCTCGGAGCCCAGTATTCAGTACGACAGTATGATATGCCGTCGGTTTACACGCTCGGTAAGCGTCGGCATATGTATGGCCGGATTCGTCTTCAGCGAAACTACAACGGATGACCGACAAAGGGGTGGTTTCGTGCACAGAACACTCGGAAAATCAACCGGCTTACGCTTCGTCTTATCTGAACACCGCCTCCTGTGGTATTAAAAACATTTATGGTTAACATTTATACATACTACTGTTATTTGTTTATTGGGATGACTGATCCTCTACTCAGCGGCAAGACCGCAGTGGTGACCGGCGGGTCGAGCGGTAACGGGCGTTCGATCGCACAGACGTTCGCTGCAGAGGGCGCGAGCATCATCGTAGCCGACATTCAGGCAGAACCCCGCGAGGGTGGGAAGCCGACCCACGAACTCGTTGCCTCCGACCACGGTGTCGACGCGACATACGTGGAGTGTGATGTCACAAATCTTGACCAACTTGAAGCTGCTGTCGACGCCGCAGATGAGTTCGGTGGTGTCGACGTGATGGTGAACAACGCAGGCATCTTCCGCGAGGAAACGTTCAGTGAGGTCGAACCGGATGCCTACGACCAGATGATGGATATCAACGTCAAAGGTGTCTTTTTCGGTGCGCAGTACGCCGCTCGCAAGATGTCCACGAACGGGGGTGGGAGCATAATCAATATGTCGAGCAATGCGGGTCTTGAGGGGAGCGCAGGCTTCGTTACGTACTGTACCTCAAAGGGGGCGGTCCGGCTGATGACGTATGCACTCGCCGACGAACTCGGCCCGGAAGGCATTCGCGTGAACGCGATCCACCCTGGGGCTATCGAGACGGCGATGCTGAAAGAGGATGTCGCGATCGTCGGGACGGAAGCAGAAGAAGGGTATCGGCAGACAATTCCACTACGAAGGCTCGGCCAGCCCGAAGACGTAGCCAACGCCGCACTCTATCTCGCCAGCGACCTCGCATCCTACGTGAACGGTGAGTCTCTGTACGTCGACGGCGGAATGACCAACTCTGGGTGAGGATCGACGGGACCGCCTCACTCGTCCGAAATGGTAGTGTTCAGATACGCTGATTCCATACGGGTTAGCGTACGTTCTGTTGCGGATAGCCAGTTCTCGCGTGTTTTTTATTTCCTCTTCATCTCGAGTGTAGTTACAATAGTGTTAGGAATGGTCTCCTACGCTATCTGTAAAATGGAGAGACCGCACCGCTGTCCTGCGATTTCTCGGCTAAAGACGGATGTGTACGACCGTAGCACACGGGAAGCGAGTCGGGACGTATATGTGCTGGACTGCCCCCGGTGTTCCCGAAGCGCGCGTACGCCGTCTCGGTAGCGACGATCTCAACTGGTTCGTCACCGAGCTGTGGACGGCACGCGGGTTCGAGCCCACCCGGAACGGAGCGTCCGTCGTCGCACGCCGTGCGGGGAAGACGCAGCGTGATAGAACACGATGAGCGGCCCGACAACGACGGTCACGATGAGGCCGATCCGCAAGGGGACAGTCGTTTCTGGGTCGGCGGCAGCGACGCTGGCGATGCCGATCAATCCGGCAGGGGCCGCGCTGGGCACCAACAGCGCCCACAGCCGCGCCTGTCGGAAATACTGTGTCTCTCAGTAATGTGTCGTCGATACCACATACTCGACACGACAAGCGCAAACAAAACTCTACTCGGTTGCTCCCACCGCCCCTGTACAGTCGAGCCGCCGCAGGGACAGAGTGCGCTTACAACGCGCCCGGGACAGGGCGAAAGGACGAACCGCAGACGTCAGTGGTAGAGGCGTCTCTCTACGGGTTGTATCTACAGCGTCTGTTCGAGACTCGAGTTCGTTCTTGTGTCTGACGCGGATACAGAGACAGACGATGCTGCGGTTCGACGTTCCGCGCTATCCGGCTTCCCCGTGGTCGCCGATCAAGAGGTCTGTTGCCCCGGGGTGTCAGAACGACGGTGCGAGATGTAGAGCAACTATGGAGTAACGAACTCGACGTCCGTGATCTCGAACCGGGCCCCGCCGTCGGGGCCGTCTGTAACACGAATCTGCCAATTATGTGCGGTGACGATCTGTTCGACAATGCTCAGTCCGAGTCCGGCTCCGTCCGACGATCTTGAGTATCCGGCCTCGAAGATCCCATCGCGCTCGCCGGACGGGATCCCCGGCCCGTCGTCCTCGATATAGAACCCGTCGTCTAGTTCGCCAACGGTCACGGTCACATCTCCCCCACCGTGTTCGACTGCGTTCCGAAGCAGGTTCTCGAACACCTGCTTGAGGCGACTTCTGTCGGCTCGAACGTCTCGATCGAGACGAGTGGTCACTACCGCCTCGTTGCTCGCCACGTTCTCCCAGCATCCGTCGATCATCGCGGCGAGGTCGACCCGCTGAGTGTCGGCCACCTCCCTCCCGTCTCGGGCTAGCGTCAGGAGATCAGCAATCAGTGCCTCCATCCGGTCGAGTGCTCGTTCGATACGGTCGAGATGGTCGCTGTCACACTCCTCGGCGGCCAGTTCGAGCCGCCCGGTGGCGACGTTTAGCGGATTCCGCAGGTCGTGTGAGACGACGCTTGTGAACTCTTCGAGCCGCTCGTTCGATCGCTTGACCGACTCACGTTCAGTGACGTCCATATACATCGCTACCGTTCCAATGTTATCGCCGTCGGCGGTGCGGCGGGGAACCGCATGGAGAACGGTCTCGATAACCTCTCCGTCGATGGTTACGATGTCGCGTTTCTCTCTTGTGAACTGTCCGTCGAGCGAGCGGGTATACCCCCCGGATAGCAGCCCCTCCGCTGATTCGGCCGTGTAAAAATCCGCGAGCTCGCTGCCGATTATTCGGTCCGGATCGTAGCCGAGTGTCTCGACGAACTGACTGTTGCAGTCCTCGATGATCGGCTGGCCGTTCTCGGACCGTGTGAGAATCGTCATAACCGGGGCTTCCTCGAACAGCGTTCGGTACTGGACTTCGTACTTGGTCGCCAGTTGCTCCAGTTCCTCGGTTTGTTGTTCTAGCTGGCGCTCGCGTTCTCTCTGTTCTGTGATGTCGCGGGCGATACCGATGATCCCCGTCGGCCCGGTGTCGTTGTTCGTCATCCGAACACCTCTGAACTCGTGTGGGATGTGTCGCCCGCCAGCAGTCGTAATCTCGGCTTCCGTTACGTGTGAACCGGTCTCTAGAATCTCGTGGATCGAGCGGCTAATTGCCTCGCGGTGCTCCCCTTCGAAGAACTCAATGGCGTTCATCGATCCGATCTCCTCGTCGCTGTAGCCGGTCAACTCCGGCAACTTACTGTTCCATCGTTGGAAGTTGCCGTCGGCGTCGACGAAATAGAAGATGTCTTCTAAGGCGTCGAGGCTCCGCTCGACGAATACCTGCTCTTCGTGGAGTTCTTGTTCGCGCTTCTTCCGTTCGGTGATGTCCTGAAACTGGGAGAGAACAGCCACGACCCCTTCGTCCTCGTCGGTCACGACGCGGTTGTGCCACTCGCAGATGATTCGGTCGCCGTCCTTCCGGATGTTCTCGTTGACGCTTCGGTATCCTCCCTGGTTTTCGAGAAGGTCGGCTACGACGTCGGTGACCTTCGTCCGGTCGGATTCAGGAACGATCTTCTCCCACGACTGCCCGAGCAGATCGACCTGGGAATATCCGAGGATGTCCTCGGCTACGTCGTTCATCCGGACGAAGTCGAACTGTTCGTCCCATTCGACGACGCCGAGCGGTGACTGCTCGAAAAAGAGGTTGAGACGCTTCTCCCGCTCTGCTAGCTCGATGTGGGCGTAGTAATTATCGACCGCGTTCCTGATACGATTCGCAAGCACGGTGTACTGGCTGGTCCCGGTTTTTTTCTGCAGGTAGTCAGTGACACCTGCGGAAATGGCGTCGCTGGCGACTTCCTCGCTACCCTTGCCGGTATAGAGAATGAAGGGGAGGTTGGGATACTCCGCTCGGACAGCCTGCAGGAATTCGATCCCGTTTCGTGTCGGCATCTCGTAATCGGAGACGACGCAGTCGAACGGCTCGACGCTCAAGCGACCAAGCGCTTCATCCGTGCTCGTTTCGACTTCGACATCGAATCGGTCGTTTTCGCGCTCAACGGACGTCGCCGCCATCTCTGCGAACTCCGGATTGTCGTCCACGTAGAGAGTCCTAATAGATCCAGTGTAGTTGTTCATTATTTTTGCCTGATCCACTATCCTCAAAACCGTTTTGGAAGGTGTCATTCAGTCATATTGACGTCCTCCCGCGCCTGAAGACACGGGAATCCCGACCGCGGTGGGATATTAGGGTTCGCGGTTCACGACCTGCTCTCGTGGGGCGAAACAGCCCTCACTACGGTCGAACAGGTGAACCGCTGGCTGTGCCAACCAGCCGTGATCCCTATCACCGCCCCCAGAACGCTTTGGATTCTGGCGTGCGGGCGAGACGCGTAGCGTCTCGTCAACGCCATCCGTGGCGAGACTCGGGAGTACCTTTCGCCGAATGTTCTCCGCGCCGTTCACGTCTGCGTTCGCAACCGTGTCGCACGCTTCACACACGTACAGTCCGCGTTCAACGCGCTGGTCGTCGTCGGTGTGACCGCACGCCGAACACGACTTCGACGTATCCCGTTCCGAAGCCAACTCTACCTCGATGCCTTCGGCTTCTGTCTTGTAGTCCAGAAGCGTCGTGAAGCGGTCGAACGCCCACCCGTGCAAGTCGAGACTCCCACGGTCGCCCAATTGCGGGACTCACCGTTCTGGTCGTCCTCTCGGATACCGCCGAGATCACCAACCACGAGTGTTCCAACACTTCGTTCGACGCACTCCTCTACGATTGCTTTCGAGAGCGTGTGCAAGAAGTGCGTCCGACGACCAGTTCGCTTGCGGTCAAGACGAGTGGCCTCACGAGACGGCGGCGAAGTTGCAAATCCCGAGGTCCACACCAGCCACCTCGTCGCCCGGCGGTTCCGGGTCGATGGTGGTGCGACAGACGAATTGCAGTCGCCACTCGTCTCGCTTGTAGACAGCGCGAACCTGTTGAATGTCCCACTCAGGCAGGTCAACGTCAGGGCGGGTCTGGTACTCGGGCAGGTCAACATCCGGGCGGGTCTGGTACTCGCACAGAATGAAGTCCGAACGGTGCTCTTTGAGGTTGCGGCCTTTCGAGGGGTGAACACGGGTGAACTGTACATCGTGCTTGAACCCAGCCGCTTTGAACGACACAGTTGAACGTGGATGGGCGTCTCCGTTTTTTCGGTAGCCGGGCGGTCGGGCACGGTCGTCGCCGTTTTGACGCTTGCCGAACCAGCCGTTGAACGCTTCAGCGAGTTCTCCGAGAACGCGCTGACTGGATTGAGAATGTAAGTCCGTGTAGCGCTCGCGGCTTTTGAGTTCGGCTTTGAGTTTCCCGTCATCGGGGATCTCACCCGTTTCATCCATAATCACTGGTGAATACGCACACGCCGCGCTGGGGAGGTGGTGGCTCACGTGCCGTACAACGTATACGCCCTATGTGCAGTAGCGCCTGAGCGACCTATCGAGGAGCTTCAGTAGCTTCGTGTGAGATGCAGGACGCGGCGCTTGCACTAACACACCGCGTTTCCGCTGAAACTGTCAGCATATGCAATCGAAAGGTGGGCTACCGTATCCGGAGGGCGTCTGAGACGGATCGTCGCAGTGCACACCGTGTTTCCGGTGAATCGGCGTATGTCGTGGCTTCAGACGTCGACGGAAGACAGCGCACACCTCGTTTCCGGTGGACCGCCGACAGACGAGGTCCGAGCGGGTCACGACAGCGCTGCCGGCTCGACGTCGGACTGCAGCACGTTCTGAATCACCTCGGGATTTTCGAGCAGTTTGTGTTTCGTGTAGGCTCCTTCTGCGCTCCCACCGCTGTACCGCGTTTGTTCGATAACGTCCAGAAACGCGTGTTCTTTTAGGAGGTCGCGGACGCGACGCAGCGATAGTGTATCGGTCGCTTCCTGCCGGCAGATCTGCTCGTAGATGTCGTAGATCCGCGTCGTGCGGAACCCATCGTCAGCAGTTTTGTCGTCGTTCAACGAGAGTAGCGTCAGCGCCTGGAGTACGTAGCGGGAGTGCGGTGTCGATCCACGGATGAGTTCGCGGAAGCGATCCGTTTCGGCACGTTCCCGTGCTTGGATCACGTACGCCTCACGAACCATACTGTCACCGTTCGACTGGGCGATTTCGCCGGCGTACCGGAGGATGTCGATCGCCTTGCGGGCGTCGCCGTGTTCACGAGCGGCCAGGGCCGCGGCTTTCGGGATCACGGATTCGGCAAGGACGCCGTCACGGAAGGCGTCACTGCGCGCCTGCATAATCGCGTTCAGTTGTTCGGCGTCGTACGGTGGGAAGACGAACTCGCGTTCGCACAGCGACGACTTGACGCGCTCGTCCATCCGTTCTTTGTACTTGATTTTGTTGCTGATGCCGATGACACCGACCTTGCAGGACGTGATCTTCCCGGCTTCGCCGGCACGCGAGAGCTGCATCAGGATGGAGTCGTCTTCGAGTTTGTCGATCTCGTCGAGAATGACCAGAGCAACATCGTACTCGCTGTCGAGAATGGTCCACAGACGCTTGTAGTAGGTCGCAGTGCTGATCCCCTTGTCAGGGATGTTGACGCCCGTAGTGGGTTGGTCGTTGAGCGAGTCCGCGATCGTCTGGGCGGTTTGTGTCTCGGTCGTATCCTGGGCGCAATCGACGTACGCCGTTCCGACAGTGACGCCCTCTTCTTCGGCAGTGTCGACGAGGCGAGAAGTGACGTACTTCGCACATAGCGACTTGCCCGTCCCCGTCTTCCCATAAATCAGCACGTTGCTGGGGCTTTGGCCGAATATCGCAGGGTTCGCAGCGTTCGCAAGCTGAGAGATCTCGTCGTCACGCCCGACGATCCGACCTTCTTCGGGAAGGTGGCTGATCTCGAGGAGTTCCTTGTCGATGAAGATTGGATCCTCCCTAGTGAAGAGGTCGTCGCCGTTAGACATCAGTATACACCTCGTTTCCGGTGAAACTACTTCAACTTATGCCCGAGACACACACACCACGTTTCCGGTGAAACCGGGTTCGAGAGCGGTCAGGGAGTGACGCGGTGGACCAACGCGCCCCACTGGAAACTCGGTTATACACGGAGAACCGGATGAAGAAACGCATTGAACGCGGAAAATAGCGGGACTATCCACCGGATCTGACGCCTGCAACTCAACGGGATGAGACGGAATAGAGTACGGACCACAAGTTCGCGCGCTTTGGAGTAGCCAGCGCACCCAACTCGTGGCAGGAGTAGTTCCAGCGGACTGTTGGTAGCCCACCTACTTAGTTCTATGTCAGACACATATCTACCAGCTAGAACGAGTGCTCCGAGACCGGCAAACGCAGGGTTCCTCTCGACGTGATTCACCGGAAACGTGGTGTGTGTGTGATTGGGCTCGTCCCCCCGCCGGTACCGAGGACGGTTAGACCGCGTTGTCTCGATCGAGAAGGTGCGATGCGGTCCACGACTCTACTACCTACGAGTGGGGAGTGACTCATCGTGAGTTGGTCGTTCTGGAGGCGCTCATCGTGAGTTGGTCGGTCTGGAGGCGCGGAACAGACCGCACTGCAACGAGAGGTTACTGAGCCACCAATAACTCTCTACTTCAACGCTCACCCGCAGTTCCTGAACGCATCGTGTGACGGTCTCCATCGTCTCCGCGCGGACACACCACGTTTCCGGTGAATTACCGCCTTTCTCACAATGCATTATCATCTTCACCGGAAACGCGGTGTCTCCCCCAACCGTACTCGAGACAAGGTTCGCGAGTCGTGTACTCCGCCACGACCGTTTGTGACAGCGGGAGTGACCGAAGACCGACAGCGGGAGTGACCGAAGACCGACAGCTTTAACCAACAACTGGATGAGAAACGGCTGTTTGTTGGTTAACGTAGACCACAGATCCGAAACGACCGTCTGCCGGGTGACTCAGGTCGGCCCGACCCTGCCGGGAGTCGTTCGTTCGACTGAAGTACGCTGTCGCGCTTGATTTGATGCTCGACACAGCGCAGGTACCGACGTGCTGGTGCTGGTCCGGGGGGCACCTATCGGGCGTGTCGACGATGTGTCGAGCGTGTCGACGATGCCTGTCGAGAGTGCCCACCCCGGGGACGGGTTATTCACAATCGCTGTAATCTGTCGAACAGCCGCTCAAAAAGCGCTTGTTGCGCATTTCGAAGATGATAAGAGAAGGTTGATTGGGTCAGTGAGAACGCCTCGGCGATCTCGGTTGCCGTACTTCGCCGCGGCGACTCGAAGTACCCACCGTACATCGCAGCTCGCAGGACCTGCTGTTGACGATCCGTGAGTTCGTCTTCGAAGATGTCTCCCAACACTCGACTGGCCGCGCGCGCATCGGACCTAGCAGCGGGAGTGTACTCGCGTTTTGAGACCAGCGTCGTTTCCGGGAACGAATCCTGGATACGCCTCACTAGCGACCCAATATCGTTGCCAAGTGGTAGCTCACAGACAACCTCGGCGCGTCCGTCAGTTACCGTGTCCGTCGTGATGGCTGCGCCCTCCGTAATGAGTATCTGTGCCAGGGACCGCCGGCGTAGCCCGATTTCGACCTCTCCGCCGGGCGGATCCTCGCTCCGCCGGATCTGTCGTAACTGACCAGCGCAGCCCGCGTCCTCCGCGACACTGACGAGGGCATCCAACGACGCATCCTGTACAGACGCATAGTGGACAAGCATCTCATCCGAGGCCGGAATCGTGTCCATAATCTCGATCGTACAACCGAGACGTTCAGAAGCGGAGACGAAGAACGACGCCGAGTCAGTGCTCTCGAAGGTGAGTTCGACCACCTTGTTGGCGTGGAGGATGCGCTCCGTCGCCAGTGCGTGAAGAACTTGCCCGATCCGTTCGCCGAACGTCTTCAGGAGTGTCTGCTCGCGGGCTCCAAACGCCTCTCCACGGCCCGTATACAGAGTGAGCAGACCGTAGACGCGACCTCTGTGCTCGAGAGGAACGATAGCGCCACCTTGGAACCCTTGCTCCAGTGTATGCGCTCGCCACCGGTCAAACTGCGACTCGGAGCGGCGCTTCGTAACGACCTGTACTTCGCCGGTTTCAACAGCAACGTCTGCCGGAGTGAGTTCCGTCTGCGATTGTATCGGACGGGTTACTGACCCGGTGGCAGCAACACACTTCGGCCGCTCCTGGAGGTCCGAATCGGGTACTGCCGTGCCCGGGGTGTGCCCGTTGATCCGTGCGTACTGGTATTCCCGCGTCTCGGTCAATAATTCGCAGACGGCCTGTTCGACCTCCTCGGCTGACGTTGCACTGTTGAGAACCTCGTTGACCGGCTGGAGCGTCTCGATGAGTTGTTCGAGACGTTTGGAACCAGTGACATCCTCCAGCGCCACGATGATTCGCTCGCTCGACCCGTCCGCACTCGTGATGGGCGCAACGTTACTCGACAGCCACCGTTCGGAGCCGTCCGGGAGCGTGATTCCGTGGGTGAACCCCTTGATTGTCGCACCGGTTCTGCGGACACGCGTGACCGGATGGTCTTCGCGTGGGATCGGATCGCCCGCCTCGTCCCAGATATCCCAGTCGGGGTGATCGTACTCCTTTTGATCCATTTCGCGGCTGGACAGCCCAAGTAACTCCCCGGCGCGGGAGTTTGCGCGAGTAATACCTCCGTCGCCGTCGAGAAGAACGATTCCAATAGGGGCCGTGTCCAGAACGTCCTCAATACGGAGAGCGTCATACCATCCAACAGAATCGGTGTCGACAGCACCGGCACTATTCGACCGGTCGCCTTCTTCCCGCTTTTTCTGCCGATTCCGTTCGTCCATTCGTTACCAGTGTCTTTCGCCGAGAATATTAATAACACTGTACCGGTCTCGGATCACGACCCCTCTCGCGGCGGGCCCCACGATCAGGTAGACGGTCGCGTTCCGCTTGAGGCGCACAGCTTCGGTGTGACGTCTCGCTCGTGAGTTGTCGAGTCACGACCTCGCATCGCCGAGTGCCGACTCGTAGGTCTGTGCAGGACGAGCGAGGACGCGATCGACGAACCCTGGTTCGTCGCCCTTAGGACGGAGCTTGGTTCGTCGATCCGAACTCCGTAGAAGGCATCTCGTCGCGGTCGCAAGCCAGTCTCGCAGTAGAAGCGCCGTCCGAACACTGCTCTTCGATGGGACGGCACAGTCTCTTTGCGCTCCGAAACGCACGACTGTGTTCGACGCTGATTCTCACCCCTGATACTCATCCAGGTATCTAGAGCCGCTAATTATGCATACCGTCCAGAGATGACGACGTATGTTAGAGAGGATAAGGCTCGATGGGTTCGACCTGCGGCCGAAACTCATCCTGGCGTTCGTGCTCGTGGCGTTGTTGGTCGGGGTGACAGGAGTGGTCGGGTACCAGGCCGTCGGCGCCGTCGATGCTGGAGCCCACGACGTCTCGGAAGACGCCGATAAGATCGATGCGTCTATGGAGATGTTGGTCGCCGTCGAGAAACAACAGGTGGCAGTCCAGGCAGCCATGCTCGGTGAGGACGGTGCCAGAGCCGACTTCGAGGAGGCCAACACGAACTTCGAGGAGTGGGCACAGCGGATGGACGAAAACGACCTGAGCACGGAAGAACAACGGGCCTTCAGCGATCTGCAGTCTCAACATCAAGAGTACACGGCTGTCGCTCAAGAGGTGTTCGACGCTGCGGAGGCCGGTGAGACAGAGCGCGCGCGACAGAGAACGGCACAACTGGATCCGATACTGTCGGATATGCGCGAGAACGCACACACGCTGGAAGAGCTGGCCGTCAAGGACAAAGAGGCAACAGTCGCGTCCGCAGACAGCACCACAGCGACGGTTCAGTGGGTGCTTATCGGACTGTCTATCGGGGCGTTCGTCCTCTCGATCGCTGTCGGCCTGTTCGTGGCCGGACGGATCATCCCGCCGATCACCCAGTTGTCGGAGACCGCGCAGGCCGTCAGTGCCGGCGACCTCGACAACGAGCTTGACGAGCACGTCGAAGACGACGAAATCGGCCGGATGATCCAGGCAGTCACCGAGATGCAGGCGAACCTCCGCGGTGTCTTCTCGCAGATCGGGACCGCAAGTCGCGGTCTACGACGGGGGGACCTTCGTTGGGAGTTCGCGGACGACTACCCGGGCCAATACGGGGAGACTATCGCCGACCTCGAAGCGGGTGCCGACGAACTCGCCGGGAGTTTCGACGAGATCCGGGGCGTGAGCGACGACCTCCAGCAGGGCGTCATCGATCAGAATATCGTCACCGACCGACCTGGGCAGTACGGTGAAGTGCTGGAGGATCTTGCGACTGGGACCACTCAGTTGTCGGAGAGTTTCACACAGATCTCGACCGCGAGCCAGGGGCTCAAAGACGGGCGGCTCGATCAGGACATCGACACCGACTACCCGGGAACGTTCGGCACCGCACTCCGTGATCTGGAGGATGGAATCGGACAACTCAACGCCAGCGTCGAACGCGTCCAAGCGATCGCAGACGACGTCGCAACCTCGAGCGAGGAAGTGGCGAGCAGTTCGGAGGAGATCGAACAGGCCAGCGAACAGGTCGCGGAGTCCGTCGAAGAGATATCCCGCGGTGCGGACACGCAGAGCGAGAACCTCGAGGAGGTGGCTGGCGAAATGAACAATATGTCGGCGACCGTCGAGGAGATCGCCTCCTCGGCCGACGGGGTGGCGAGCACCGCCAGCAGGGCCGTCGACCGCGGCGAGACTGGCCGGGAGTACGCCTCGGCGGCGACAGAGGAGATCCAGTCTATCGAAACGAAGGCCGACGAAGCGGCCACACGGGTCGAGGCACTCGACGAGAAGATGAACCAGATCGGCGAGGTCGTCGAGATGATCGGTGACATCGCCGAACAGACGAATATGTTGGCGCTGAATGCATCGATCGAGGCCGCCAGGGCTGGTGAGGCAGGCGAGGGATTCGGCGTCGTGGCAAACGAAATAAAGTCCTTGGCAGGGGAGGCCGCCGAGGCGACTACCCACATCGAAGAGCGCATCGAAGAAGTCCAGACGACGACAGACGACACCGTCGAGGGAATACAACAGATGAGCGACCGCGTCGAACGCGGATCCGATACGATCGAGGACGCCATCGAGATGTTCGACGAGATCGCCGACGCTGTGCAGGAGGCCGAAAGCGGCATCCGAGAGATCAGCGATGCCACCGACGACCAGGCAGCCTCGTCGGAGGAGGTGGTTTCTATGGTCGACCAAGTTTCAAGCGTCAGTCAGCAGAGCGCGGCCGAGGCAAGCAACGTCTCCGCCGCGACCGAAGAGCAGACCGCCTCACTGTCGGAGGTCTCGGAGAACGTTCAACAACTGTCTACGCTCGCTGACGAACTGCACGATCAAGTGTCGGATTTCGACACCGGATCAGGTGTCAGTGCAGGAGCCACGACGACGACGGGATCGGCGGCCGCAGTCGACGGCGGGCACCACCTCCCCGGGACCGACGACCGGACGACGGACTACGGAGGGGACACGTGAGTCGGTGCGTACACTTCACGTTCCCGAGTTCACGTTCGTGAGAACGCGCCATCGAACGCGTCGCCGAAACCTGTCGGGCGTCTGGAAGACCAGAGCAGCGGTGGTCGACTCGTCCCATCGGGGGGCACCCGCTTCCGTCGGTTCAGCGCCCCGGGAGTTGCCACTCGATGCGACGTCCGCGACCCGCAAACGACGGCGTGCTCACCACCTCGAACGTCCGATCGGTTGCGGCGGGCGTCACAGGAGCGGCGAGCATCAGCCGGGCCACGTCCGCACGCGAGACCGTGCCCCAGAGTTTCGCTCCGGGCTCGGCGACTGTGGCGTGATCCGTCCGCGGTCCACCCGTGAGAATACCCGGTCGAAAGATCGTGTGTTCGACATCGGCGTTCCGGAGCGCAGCCTCGGTCTCGCCTTTCGCCCGCTGTATCGGACCAATAGCGAGGTCGAACACGCTGGCCAACGGGCTGGCCGGCTCGTCGCCGACGCCGATGGCTGATTCCATCACGAACCCCTCAACGCCAGCGTCGACGGCCGATTCGAGCAGCGTCTGAGCACCGTCGCCGTCGACGAACGGACCTCCGGAGCGGACGTCACGAATGCTCGATCCGACGGCGCTGAGTACGATGTCGACGTCGTGTAACGCATCACCGAGCGCCTTCGGCTGTAGCAGGTCGTCGACCACCACTTCGTCCGCGCCGGCGTCCAACAGCTGCCGTCGGGTGCTCTCATCGCGGGTGAGCGCGCGCACGGTCGGGACGCGCGATCCGGCGAGTCGAAGTATTTCCCGCCCGGTGTCGCCGCCGGCACCGGCCACGAACGCCGTTTCGACCGCGTCTGGGTTCATAGGTGACGACCGTACGTTCGGGCTCCGGTTATGCGCTGTGATCAGAGTTCGTACCTGACGCCTGTCAGGTCCTCGCTCCGCTCCCAGAGCCGGGTTGCGGTGGCCTTATCGTACGATGCGTCGCTGGACGTCTGTTTCTCGGGGGCTCCGCGCATATTCAACAGCCCCCCCGGCCCGTAGTACTCGCCACCACCGACGTTCGGGGCGGTTGCCGCGTACAACAGCGGTAGTGCGCCGTCTTCGGCCGGTTGGCCGACCACCGTGTTTGCGATCTTCATCAGCGTCAGCCGGACGGCCGACCCGGATTCCTTCGGGCCACGGTACTGCAAGTTCGTCGCCGCATACCCGGGGTGACAGGCGACGCTGATCGTATTGGTGACCCCGGCGGCGTCCAGTCGTCGCTGGAGCTCGTACGCGAACAGGAGATTCGCGAGCTTGCTCTGACCGTACGCCTCCCACTTCCCGTACGATCGTGTGCGGTGTAGATCGTCGAAATCGAGTTCACCGGCCGTGTGCGCGCCGCTCGAGTGAGTCACGACGCGACTCTCACCGTCGCTTCTGCGCAGCCGATCGAGCAGGTGACCGGTGAGTGCGAAGTGGCCGAGGTGGTTAACGCCGAGTTGCTTCTCGAACCCGTCTTCAGTCTCCTGGCGCGGAATCGCCATCACCCCGGCGTTGTTACACAGTACGTCGATGGACGGGTAGTCCTCTGCCACCTCCGAAGCGACGGATTCGACCGACCGGAGCGAAGCGAGATCACAGCTCCGGACGTCCAACTTCGATTCGGGGCTGGCGACAGACTCTCGGATCTCAGTGGCCGCCCGGGCCCCGCGGTCAGTGCTTCGACAGGCCATAATCACGGTCGCGCCGTTGGCAGCGAACGCTTTCGTCGCCTCGAACCCGAGCCCGCTGTTGGCTCCGGTCACGACGACGGTCTTGTGTGTGCAGTCCGGCAGTTGCTCGGCCGGCCAAGGCGACGACATCAATCTGGATGGTTGTTCGGGCTGAAGACACATCCGGCTATCGTTGTGGTCACCCGCCGCTCGGCGGGGAGCCGAGCCGGCCGACGGCCCGTGGATCGTGACCTCTCCCACAATTAACGTCGTGGACTTCCCTCACTGGGGGTTAGGCCTGCGCCGCCTGGGGAGTTCGCAGGTTCCATCCCGCTGCTGGGTCCCGTGAGTGCGACCTGCGTCCGGACTGAGCCACAACAGCCCCCACCGTCGATAGCGGACTCTGAATGTCTTTCCCGATGGCTCGGTTACCGATGTTTGATGCACCATTCTTGTCAGCGTTATCTTCCAACTCACAATCGTCGCACTCCACCCGTCCCTGCATCTCCCGACTCGTGTTCTGTGACCCACATCGCCAACACGTCCGAGACGTGTCGTACTCTTTGACCGGCATATACTCTCGTCCGTTGAGGTGGCCTTTCTACGTGATCGACCGTTCGGGATTCCTTGTCGCCGAGACGTTCGATGACCTGCGCTCCCGAGCGAAGCTTTGTCTTCCTGATGGACGTGCGGCGTTGCCTGTACTGTTCGCGGACCGGTCGGACTTCTGCGTCGTAGAACTCGGTGTCGCGGTCGGAGAGGAACGTGCTCACGGCTATCCACTTCGCCCCCATACTGACGGCGAGTACGTCATCGTACTCGTCTGCGACGGCCACAGACCGCCTGCAGACGAGGTGGACGTACTACTCGCCGTCCCGGTGGACGAGTTCCGAGTCGCGGATGTACTCCCCGGTGAGGGGATGCGTGTCCTTCTCGGGGACCCGGACGGGCACCCAGACGCTATCTCCCTTCCATTTCTCGGGGTTGTAGACGGGGAGTCTGAACCACTAGGATAACGGAACCGTGTGCTCGTCGTGTTCGATACTGACGCAGTCGTTGCGGAGGACGACGGGTTGTTCGATGCCCTCGCGTGGGTTCTTGTCCGACCGGACGCTGCCCGCTTGTTGCTTGGTGGCGGAGTAGAGGGTCGCATCACCGTGAACGGCGTCTTGGAACGCGCTGTATTCACCTTCGACAACTCGGGCTTTCGGCTGGGTGAGCGAGTGGCGTTTGACCCGCACCGTGGTGGTGACTTCGCGTTGCATCGCTATCGTCCGGTCTGTGCTTGGATATCTCTCGATGGTTTGACTCGACACTTCACCCGCTGAGGAGACGAAGCACGAGCGCGTCCACAGCGACGGGAGGCCAAAGTCGGATTCGTCGCGGCGGGTCCGCGAGGTGTAGCCCTCGGCCTGTTGGATGATTTTGTTCGAGGTGCCCGTGATGAGCAGGTGTACGTGGTCGGGCTGGATTGCCACTCGGAGTCTGCTGAGATCGAGTTTGTGGACTTTCTTCTCGATTTCGTGTACTGTTCGAACTACCTGTCGTACTCCAGTCGCTTGATGACGGTTGCAAAAGCAACGTTCTCTCTCACGCCGGTAATTTCCACAGTAACGCGCTCTCCCTGATCCGTGTCCGGGATGACCACGACAAAGCCACGCTCCACCCGAGCGAGGCCATCTCCCTGATCACCGAGATTTTCGATCTCAACGGTGCGTCTCTCTCCTTTGGCAACTGGAGGCTTCGGCGTATCGTTTTCAGAGTTCGTGTTAGTCGCAGTCGCGTCCGGTGACAGAGATGAGAGAATCGCTACGTGATAGGTATCGTTGGCTTGAATTTCATCCCGTTGGATCTCTCGCTTTGGAAGCTCAACTACGTACGATTCCTCTTGTTCTTCAACGGTAGCAGAGAATAAACAGCGAAGTCGATCTGAGACGTTCATCAGTAGTAGCCAGTGCGACGTAGCTGGAAATAGATACGTGATTCCGGACCCAACAGGTACTCCGGCGGGTTGGCTTCGCGACGCGTTGGGCACTCGGCGCATACTCCCTCCGTTGGATCATCTTGTCCATCCGTGATTGGCACCCACGCAGCCGTGACTTGCTCGTCGCAGTCCGGACAATCACCGAGAGGCTGCGTATCGTTAGCCATCAGCGGCCACCTCGAAGCCACCGGAGCAACTCCCGTTGGAGGGTCGTTGCTTCATCAGATACTGTCTTCTCGACGAGTGAATAGTATGAATAGAAAGCTATTCACGAATAGAAAGCTTCTCGGACGCCGCCCGGATGGGGCGCGTTCTCGTATTCGACCGTCGTGACGATGCCGGCGTCAATCAGCCGGCGGATGTGCTCGTTGCTGGGGCAGCGCCCACACCGGGTCGAGTTCCTCGCGTCCGTCTATCAACGGGAGCTGCTGGGGACGTTGACCGACGCCGTTGATCAGCGCGAACCGCCGGTACTCGAGAGAGCCGAGCTCCAGCAAAAACAGCTACGGCTCCGTCTCGAACAGGGTGCTCTCGTGGGTTCGCCCGCCGGTGATCGGGCGGCCGATCGCCGGCTCGAGTGCCGGTCGGAGGTCGCAATATACCGGTACTCGATTCACTCGGGGATCTGTTGCTCGGCGAGAATCACGGAGTTGTCGCCGGACTCAGCGGTCCAAATCACTTTCACGGCGCTACCGGGCGAGAACTGGTTTTCCGGGGCCGGTTCGTTGTCCGCGTCGTCCTCGAGTACGACACGTTCGCCGGCCGTGACCGTGTCGCTCGACCACCGTAGGTCGTTGTCTCCCCTCCCGTCAAAATTCGCTGGTTGGTTGTACGCTGCCCCCCCGGTCTTCGTGGGGTCAAACACTGTCGCACCGTCGATTACAATCGAGAGTCTCTCAGCGGGGATTGCGCTACCCGTCTCGAATGTTACGTTCACGAAATTGGTCGTGTCTCCTGGGTCGGCAATACTTGGGCACGACTGGCAGGTGTCGATAGTGAATACCGCGTTCGGAGGCGGCTCGTTGACGTTCTCAACCTGTGTGAATACTGCCACCGAGACAGTTGCCCCCAAGAGAACCACTATAGCGACGAGCAACACCGTCCCAACAGCGGAGGTTACGCCACGAGAGTCTTCGTGCACAACGCAAATTTTCCACTCGAAGCAGGTAACTGTATTGCCAACGACCGACACTGTAGCGGCTCGATTCTACAACTGTATGGAAGGTTCCTCGTACTCATACGGACGGTCGGAGTCGATTACCGGTCATGGCCGCATCTCACGGTTATCGCGGGACATTCCCGGGGACTCAAGCCCCACTTCGGAGGCTGTACGCCTGCGAGCGCGGACTGAATGCGGCCCTCGTCGACGCTGCGGTGGCGGTTATCCCGACCGCACTCGCGGTTGAGGCGGCCGCCCGCGCGGTCGGTTACTCCGCCTCTCGCGTACGGTAGCCATCACATATCGCTGGATTGCCACACTCGCGACCGAGATGGAACTCCCCGTGGGAATCACGACCCTCCACCTCTCACGAGAGAGTGTGTACCTGCTGGTCCTCGCGATAGCCCTCGTTGGGGGCGGCGGGGACAGTTACGCCCAGCAGGGACAAGCGGTCGACGACGCCGTCGCGATCCAAGCGACGGTCGACAGCGCACGCGTGGAGCGACTTGATGCCGGCCGGGGCATCGACTACGAACCGGAGATCGAGTACACGTACCGGTATCGGGGCGAGACGTACACGAGCGATCATGCGTTTCCGGGGCTGACGATTCGAACCTACTCGGACCGGTCGAACGCACAGTCAGTCGTTCGGTCGTACGAGCCAGGGACGACGGTCCGGGCGTACGTGCGGCCGTCCGCGCCGGGCGATGTGTTCCTGATAAGGGAGCGGACTCCGTAGCCGGCCCGAGCGGTCACTCTCGGTATCGGCTTAGGCGTGTCGAACTCGGCCGGAACCGTCCGGGAGTGGCCACCGACGAGCACGTACGTCAGCGCTAACAACAGACCGTTTCGACAGACTCGCACCGACTATAGGCCACGTGACTCTCATCACGACCTATCGGTAAAACTAAGTCCAATTGCATTTGATATATAATATATTAAATATAAATTGAGTTACTGACTCAGTTAGTATCTACCCCGTTTTTACTCTATCTTTTTTTACGTTGAAATTCGACACCGTTCGACGATCGAAGGCCTGATACAGACGAAGCGGTATCGAATGGCGGTGGCTACTCACGGCTGTCTGCGGATGTAATAATTGAAGCAATTCAGACGTAAAATCAACCTAGTACATAAATACAGCATCCGTGTTAAACCGCCAATATGGAATATGAACCCAACAGTGCTCGCAGGATTTCTGGAGTGGAGAAGCCGTTCAAAAGCATCAATTTGCCGTTTTTGTTGAGAAGGACACAAGCGAAGATGCAGTTCAACCACACGGAAGTATTGGAAATCAAACAACTCCGTATGATATCGCTGGCGGAACCGCAACTTTGGTACACCTCTCTGAGACTCGTCTCTCTGAGATTATTTCTAGGCGCGGATTAGATAAAAAATTGCGGTATCAGGCCCGAAACACAGGATGGAAGAAGACAGATTCAGGAACGAGATTCCGGACACTGTCACGGCAGCGGCAAATGGGGTCCAGTTATAACCCCTGTTTGAATAGTCGCTTAGTTATATGAATTTACAGCACGGATAGTTTCTGGCTAACTACCCTGTCAGGGGCGTATACAGGATTGAACCCGTTGCCTTGGCTCCGACTTCGTTGATTGCATAGCTGAAGTCAGTTCACCTCGGTGGTGGCAGAAGTCGGGATGCTCTATTCTGCCGGATGCTGGCTGCTGCGTTGGATATTACGGTCGTCGCTGGGCCTATGGAAGCGACGAGCATAGGGAACCTTCTCAGCCAAGCGTGGGCCTCTGATGAGATACGGTCGATTGCAGACGGGAGAGACCTCGTCAGGTCATCGTTCGAGCTCTCGACGTATCAGCCTCAGTCTACTCGCCAATGGAGTGCTGCAAAAGAAACGATGCGAGAATTGGCTGACAACCGTTGAACACGGCCCCGACGGTCACACCGAGCGCCATTCCGTCCACTGAGTCTCTGCGCTAGTCTTGTTGCTTGATGCTCCGGTACTCGTCGAGTCCGCTCTGTAAGTCCCTGATTGACTCATCAGGCACCATAACCGGGTCACCGAGGGTCGAAGCTAGGTAGTGGGTGCGTGCACAGAATTCGACCATTAGTGCTGTCTCGATGGCGTTTTCTACGTTCTCTGCAACAGAAATCACCCCGTGGTTCTGTAACAAGCACGCGTTGTACGACTCCCCGAGTGTGTCAGCTGCCTTTTGACCCAACTCTTCTGACCCCGGTGTCGCGTAGCCGGCGACCGGGATTTCATCGCCGATAAACGAGACCAGATAGTGTGACGGCGGGATTGGTTCTCCTAACGAACTGAGTGCCGTGGCATAGGGTGAGTGGGTATGGACGATAGCATCTACCTGCGGCCGGTTACGATAGATGCGGGTATGCATTGGCGTCTCAGTGGACGGCTCTTCTTCACCTGCCACGTGGTCACCGTCGAGATCGACCACCGGTACCATCGCTGGTGTGATTCTGTCGTAAGGAATTCCCGATGGGCTGATCGCGATCATCGAATCGCCGCCGCGCTGACTGAGATTCCCACCGACGCCAGTGGTTAATCCCTGTTCGACCATTTCCTGGCCTCGTTTGCTGATGTTCTCTCGTGCTGACTCGATTAATATTCCGTCGGACATTCCATTTTCACAGTCCGGAGCACTTTACATAAGTCTTCGTTCGGAGTTCCACAATCGGCCGACAGCGTACCGCCCGTTGTACGTTCGCATATATTAACGAAACCTATAACAGTTGTACGCCTGTGACTCTACAGGCGGAACAGGCCGGGCGCCTCGGGGCTTGACCCCGAGGCGGTTCACAGTTCTTCGTTCGTTTGTTTCAAACTATACCTAACGTATGGATACGCGTTTGTGAATATGTGGCATCACTATCTAGTCCACCGATCCGGACCAGTAATCGCCAAACAGTAGAATTCAGGTCAGTTCATCCCAAGCGGAACTTGGGCTACATTGTTCTGAGCGATGCCATCCGCATATATCGAATCGATTGATTCCGTGTTGTCAACCCATCCTGGAAGAAGGCACTACTCAATCGTGCTGAGACTGCTCAACGCCGCCGAGACGATCTTATACAGGCTGCAAACAGGAATCCCAGTGTATAACCAGTGCAGCTTCGACATCACGATCAGTCGTAGTAACATGCAATCTAGATTTAATATTCCGCCGATAAGAATTCGATAGGCTCGCCCCGGATTGGCAGGATATCTATTGCGTTGAGGATATCTGCGAGCAGGTCGTTACAGACCGACAGCCGACTATCAACCGAGAGAGCCGAATTTGACTTGACACCCGACGAACACGATCGCCCAGAATATCCGTATGGTGATACGGCACAGACCTGTTCTATTCTATATACTCGTGCAGAATAAGTGGAGAAGCATAATTATACGGAGAACAACCCGAACGAGCCATTTCGACGACCACTCGATGACGTTTTCACAACCGCCGTTGTGTAGCGCACAACACAAATCCCGGAACCGTATCTTCGACCCCAGGTCGAATCGGCTCTGCGCACTTCTGCTTCGGTTTCTGTTCGGTCGCGCCGACGCGTCCGGTCGGTGTCAGGAACGTCGGGCAGTCGTCAGCACGCCGGTCAATCGAACACGTAGCGTCGATACCGTCGAATCGCGTAGCGATACGCCCCGTACGATACCCCCACGGTCAACAGCAGGTACGTTCCGAAGCCACCGAGGAAGACGGGCGTGAAGACGAGATTACCGGTGACCGCAAACCACGTCACCACCAGTCCGAGCCCCGTGCCGCCACCGACGACGAACATATACCCGATCATCACGAGCGTCGACGGCACGACCGTTTCGGTACCCCAGAACTCACGCTCCTCGTACACTGGGTAGGCTGCACCGATCCCGAGCGCGAACATCGCCGCGGCAAGGCAGGTCCCAACTCCGACTCCTGCAAAGGCCAGGGCTCGCGGCACTGCCGTTCCGAGGCTGACCGACGCAACCGGAGCGAGAACGGCAACCGGGAGACCGACGGCGGCACCGGCGAGCAACCGCCCGCGGACGAGGGCTCGCGGCGAGGTCGTGGTAAGCAGCAGTAGCGGGAACTGTGGACGGTCGTCCCCGAGCGGGTTCAACCCGAAAGTCGCTCCCGCGAGGACCGTCCCGAGGCCGACCCCTGTGCCCGCAACGAGAACGCCGATCGTATCACCGGACGACTGAACGACGGTCGTTCCGATCGGGCCGATGAAGAACACGATCGTCAACAGATGGCTCAGTTCTTGTGGGTGCCGGCGAGCGCGCACGAGAACGCCCCACGCGATTCGACCTGCGTTGCTCCACGCAAGCGGCTGCGGCGCGGTGAACCCGCCGGTTGAGTTGGGTGTCTGTGTCGACGTGGTTCGGGTCGGGGCGTCGGTAAACCAAAGCGTGGAGGCTTGTCTGGTTGCGACCGCGAGTCCGATCGGCGTCAGCGCGAGCGCCACACCGAGTACCGCGATCGACCCGATTGACACCGGCTGTGCGAGGGGTGTTCCGGCGAAGGCGAGCGCAACGTACCCGACAAGCGGGTCGACCGTCGCCGTCGAGCCCAGCCACCGCATCCAGCGGTCCGCCTCGATAATGTACGCCCCGACGAACTGCGAGGCCACCACGGCCCCGACCATCGCGAGAATGCCACCCAGCTTCAGGACACGACGGACGACAGGGAGGTACCGCAGGAGTCGCAGAGCACCGAGTCCACTGGCGTACCCCCAGACGGCCGCACAGCAGACGAGCGGCAGTGCGACGAGCCCGCCCGTCAGGACGAGTTGCGGTGCTCCGACCCCCAACGCGAACGCGACCGCAAGCGCCCCGATCGGCAGCCCGAACCACAGGGCCAGCCGCCCGATCTCCGCGGTGATGAGTCCCAGGACCACCGCACGCGGGTGGACTGTCATCAGGACGAGATCCTCGGCTTCGACGCTGCCGATCCGTTCCAGCGTCCTGAGCATCGCCACCAGGACAAGCACGACGGGGAACGCGCTTGCACCAGCCTCGAAGAAGGGAATCGTGGTAACGGAGCGTGCAGTTCGACCGAGTAGATACGCGGTCGGGAGCGACAGCAGCAAACTCCCACCGAAGAACAACACGGCAATCGCCAGTCCGACAAGCCGACGCGTGTTTCCGAGGTATCCTCGGAGGCTCCGAACGAACTCCGCACGCCCGATCCGGAGTCCGTGCCGAACGTCGCGGTGCAGACTCATCCTTCGGCGTCGGGTGCGTCCGTTCGGTGCTGGCTCGTGACGGCGAGGAACGCGTCTTCCAACGAGCCGCCCTCACCCGTCTCCGCCCGGTCCTGTACCTGCGTCGGCGTCCCCTCTGCAACGAGTCTCCCGTCGAACAGCACGCCGACCTCATCGGCAATGGCGTCAACGACTGGAAGGATGTGCGTCGAGAGAAACACCGTCGTCCCCCGGTCGGCAAAGTCGGTGATGGAGCCTCGAATAGTGCGGGCCGCGCGTGGATCGAGCCCCGATGTCGGCTCGTCGAGGAACAAGACGTCCGGATCGTGTAGGACGCTCTGGATGAACGCGGTTTTCTGCCGCATCCCCTTGGAGTACGCCTCGATTCGTTTGTCGGCGTCGCCAGTCAGCCCGAACCGATCGAGATACTCGTCGATTCGGTCGCGGGCGGTGTCCAGCGGAACGTCACGGAGATCCGCGACGTACTCGAGTTGTTCACGCGCGCTGAACTCCTCGTAGAGCGGTGGCGTTTCGGGGAGATAGCCGACGTGTGAAGCGAGCGCACGCCGATTCGCCACGTCGACACCACGGACACGAACGGACCCACTCGTGGGCTGTGTCAGACCAGTGAGGAGTCGCATCGTGGTCGTCTTTCCCGCACCGTTCGGGCCGAGAAACCCATAGACGGTTCCTGTCGGGATCGCCAGCGAGAGTCGCTCAACGGCGACCTCGGACTGGTAGCTCTTCCGTAGTTCGGCCGCCCGGATGGCGATGTCGTCATCAGTGGAGGGCATACGTCACGGTGAACAGTTGTCACACTGTTCGCCTATGCGTTTCGGAACCACCGAGCGCTTCTCGTGTGGAAATGCTCCCAGCGGATCGACGCCGACTACACCGCAGCCTCCCCGCCCCGATTTCCTGCCGTGTTGCACACTCGTCCCCGAGCGGGCCTGTGAGCGCTTCGGGGTCTTAGACACCGGATGCGGTGGCTGGGTCCTCTGCTTCGTATTACCATACGCCGTGCCGTTTCGAGCGTTCCCCCCGGCCTCAGTCAGTGCCCCTACGGGCAACTGTCGTTTATATCGGTATCAAACTCGCGTCCGTGACGGTACGCGAGTCGGCGTGACACGTACGTACCAACAGGGCCCGCGACTGCAGCCGAGCGGTCTCAGATTTTCCTCACAGCCGATACTGCCGCGAAAAGAGTGACCACCCCGCCGATACCGAGAGCTATCAACGGGGCGTTTGACGTCTCATTCTTCAAAAACGCATCACTCGGCTCGCCGGGCTCGACGTACGCGGTCGTCTGCGCCCCGGGTTCGTACGTCTCAACCGCCGATTCGGCCGCCGACCGCGTCTCGTAGTTCCGCTGTATGTCTGCCGGGTACAGTTTCGTTCCGGTGTACTCCGTTCCATCGTATACGTATCTGAACTCGACGACAGGTTCGTACTCTGTGTCCGGGTTTGAGGACGTCCCGCTGTCCGTCTCGATGCTGAGTTCCGTGACTGTCGCGTCGACTTGTACCGCCTCACGAACCGCCTCGGTTTGCTGCATATAGTCGTAGCCCCCGTAACTGGCGATGGCAAGGCCAATAGCGACGTACACCAGTGCTCCTGCGAAACTATCAGGCCCATCGACGTTGAAACCCGAATCATCGCTCATCGACGCTGGCCTCCATACACCCCATCTTCTGACGACACCCACCTGAAGAACGCACGTGGCTGCGGAACGGTTCCGAAACCCGAGCGAACGCGACCGGATCGAGACGGTGGATTCGTACGCTGTCCGGCATATCGGGAGAGTGGTTGGTGGCACTCTCGGAGGGCAGAACTCACGACAGTCTCTCTCCTGACGGGCCACTAAAATCTGTATACTATCACAAACGTGCGGCGCGGATTCGCGGTATGGTCTCCGGGCCCGTCAGCGGCAGTTCGGAGTCGCTGCCTCGGTCGGAAGTGGCGGGTATTCTCGCGGCGAACGCCGCTCCACTCGTTGGCGTGGGAGTGCTGGGCTGGCGCCCCACGACTCTCATCGTTCTGTACTGGGTGGCGTTCTCCGTGCTACTGCTGGCAGCACTGGTTCGCGCCGCGTTCGCCGGACACCCCTCCGAGTTCGACAGCGACTCACTGATCCTCGGTGCGTTGGCTCACCGGTCGTTACGCGCGACCGTGCCTCGAACCGACGTCGGGATTCGAGTCTCTAGCCTTCCGATTCTCGTCGTTGCCATCCCGCTGCTGGCAGTCTTGTGGCTCGCGGTCAGCGGGGTGACCGTCGGTGTGGTCGGCGTCGCTAACCCCGAACAGCCCGAGTGGCTCCTCGGAGTGGCCACCCTCACGATCGTTGTCGCCGAGGTGGGTCGGACTGGGATCGACTACTTTTACCGAGGGGCGTACCGCGAGCACAGCGCCCAGACTGTGCTCCAAGGAGTTCTCTTCCGGGCCGGTGCGTTGTTCCTCGTCGGGATCTGTGTAGTCGTCGCGACCGCCCCCGCAAACGCCACCGCCGGGGCCGCAGTTCGCAGCCCCGGTCCGGTCGAGGCCCCGCTGCTCCTCGGCGTCGTCGGACTGAAAAGTATGCTCGACCTCGCGGAGCAGTACGCCGATCGGCTCGAAGCGTCCAATGGGGTGACCGGCGTCGCACTCGGGGTCGGGTCCGAGTTGCCGGCCGATCGCGAGGTAGACGACACCGTCTCCGACGACGCCCAGCGTGTCCGTCCGACACGGCTCGGTCGGTTGTTCGGCGGCATCTCGAACCTCGTGCGGTATCCGAATCTGGCGGTCGTCGGCGTGTTCGCCGGAGCGATCGCGCTGCTGTTTGCCGCCGGACGGGCGCGGTCTATCGCCGTCCCGCTCGCCGCCGCTGCTGTGGGTCTGCCGTTCGGGGCGAGCTCCGCCGACCATTGGCTTCGGTACGCCGGCGCCGAGTACCGCGTCGGCGGCGGCGCGATGGCTGCCCACGATCGGCTGTTTCGACAACCGCTCTGGCGAGTCGAACCGTGGGACGAGCGCAGCCTACGCGTCGAACGCGACTGGCTCGACGGCCGACTCGGGACCGAGACCGTCGTGATAGAGATAGACGACGACACCCTCCGACTACCGTATCTCGAAGACGCCGAGACGGTGCTTGCGACGTTCGACCGCCGCCTCGACCGCCCGGCGGGTTGACTTCCGTCCCAGCAGTTCAGTCCTCAAGTCCAAAGTCTGCGAGTGAGTGCGTGTGATGCCATACGGCGACCACTTCATCCACATCGAACGTGAGGACGCCATCCGTCAACTGAATCTTGATCACCCCGTCTTCGATCTCAGAGTCGTGGAGATGCATCTCCAGCGGTTCATCGAACTCTGAGACTGCGAGCATCAGTTCACCCTTCTCGTCCAGTTCCGATCGGAGCTCCGCTGTCTCAACCACCATTACATCACTAAATAATAGTTTTCTAAGACTAAATTTTTCTTTGCTTTTCACAGCTCTATTTTTGCCAAAGCGCTTAATACGTGTGGGTTGAACGGCAGCATCGGTCTACTCGCATCTGCGGTATTGGTCGGACGGTCCGGCTTCTTACCGCATACTGTGTACGCCGCGTATCGTGCTCCGAGTGGACTGCCACCTTCGAGACAGGTACTGTTTCGCCGAGTTCGATGAGAGCCCGACGCGAACGTCGGTTCCGTCGCTTTCGTCGTCGAGTCCGGCAAGATATTTGATTGTCACGAGACACTGTCCAATTACATTCGGATGGCTATACTGGACGACCTCTCGGGATTCGAGTTCGAGGACCTGATCGAGGACGTGTTCCGCACCCTCGGCTACGAGAACGTTCGCCAAGCAGAACGGACCGCCGACGAGGGACGAGACGTCATCGTTGAGGAGGTCGTCGACGGACAGCGCCGCGCGATCGTCGTCGAGTGCAAGCACACGGATTCCGTCGGGCGGCCGGTCGTCCAAAAGCTCCACTCGGCGACCGCGACGTTCGACTTCGACGGTCCGAAGCGAGGGATGGTCGCCACAACCGGCCGATTCACCACCCCTGCTCAGGAGTACGCGACACGCCTCCAGCAGAGCGACGATCCCCATCCCGTCGAGTTGCTCGACGGCGAGGATCTGCGGGAGATCGCCGACGAGATCGGCCTCGACCTCTACAACGGTCGGATCGAGATCCTCTGTGACGAGACGCTTCGGCCGTACGACCCCGCAGCCGGGGTCGACGCGCCCGTCGAAGAGGCGTTCCGCGGCATCGAGAACATCGAGGCGGCCGACCTGCCGACGCCCCGCTCGGACGCGAGGTTCCGACCGGTCGTGGCTGTCACTGCCGACACGAACGCGGTCTTCGAGACGTCGGTCGGCGTTATCCACCGGATCAACGAGCGGACACGGTTCGTCGTCCACGCCGAGCGGGGGCAGCCGCAGATCGCTGCCGACGACGTCGCGACGTTGGTCACGGAGAACCTCCACGCGACAGTCGAGTTGGACACCGACCGCTTCGGCGAGGCGTTCGACGAGATCGAAGCGCGTCGGTTCGGACACACCCAAACCGAGTACAAGGAGTGGGCCGTCAACCGGCTCCAAGACCACCACACGACGACGGTCACCTACACCGGCGACAACAACGTCACCTACAACAAGACCTGCGAGCCGAACCGTTCGGACATCTCCGTCCAGTCGATCGAGCCAGTTTACCTCCCTGAGGTCCGGCACACGACCCACATCCAGGAGTACACCTACTCCTACGAGTACTTCGCAGCGGGCCCGTCTAGAGTGACTGCCGGAGACGACATCAATCGGTGCGTCCACTGCGCGACCAGCGGCGTCGACGAGACGTACACCCACTGTCCCAACTGCGGGGCGATCGCCTGCACCAGCCATACGAAGACGGAGCGACTGGAAGGTCAGCCGATCTGTACGGGGTGTGCGGTGACCGGACGGTTCGCGTTGAAGCCGAAGTATTTCTACGACGAGCAGAATCTCGAGGCGTTTCGCGAGGAGTACGCCGATATGCCGCTCCACGAGAAGGCGATGGAAAACAAGTTACTGGCCGGGGGAAGCGTGGTCGCGACGCTGCTGCTCGTCGTCGGACTACTCGGCATCGCCGGCATCATCTGAGCGGAGTCGGTGTTCACGCACGCTCGGCGACGATCCCTCCGAGCGCGTGCTCGGGGGGCTCTGGAACTGCCAGCTAGCCCGGTCGAAGGCTTTCTGGAGGACTGTCGTGAGATAGTCCTCAGTCACGGTTCGCGGAGGCCAGAACGCGTCTCCGCCCGTCGGCGGGCGCAGAAAACTTAACCAACAAAAGAGGAAAAACACCGGCAATCTGTTGGTTAATTCAGTTAGCGAGCAGGCGGGTCTTCGAGCACGTCGATAAGTTCCTTTGCCGTCCGAGTGATCCGTCCGGGCCGCTCGCGAACGATCTCGGCATCGCCCGACTCCCAGGCCGCGAGGTAGAACGCCGAGCCGCCGGTGTCGAGTTCGCAGTACCGCCCGACGACGTACGCGACGGCTTCGACCTCGAGTTCGCGTTTCGACCGCTCGGTGTTGTCGTCGACGTCGACGTCGAAGACGGGGCGCCGGTTTGCATCCGACCGGGCCCCCGGTGGCGTCTCGTCGTACCCACAGCCGCTGTCCTGGTGGTAGCTCGGCGATTTTTCGCAGTCCGGGCACTGTGTCGTGCCGATCGGCGCCCAAATCCAGACGGCCGACTCGCCCTCCTGGACGTGCCGGTCGAACTCCTTCTGCCACGCCGGACTGCGTGTTCGCGATATTGACGGAGATCTCGTCGGTCGAGACGTCTCTGAGTGGCCGTCGTTGACTCACGAGAATCACCTGACTGCGAGGACTTCCGCTGAAGCCCTCACCCCCTCAGGCGAAACACCACCCGCAGTCGGTGCGCCGGTGTCTCAGCGGCCGATGGTCCCTCGGCGCGTGACCGGCGCGCCGAGGTTGATGCTGAACGCGACGACGGTGGCGTCTTCGGTTGCAGTGACGGCCACGTCGTCGTCGCCGGTCACGAGTGCGCTTTCGGTGTATCCGACGGATTCCTCGCCGACCTCGACGGCGCCGTCGAAGACGTACAGGTAGGTGTGCCATCCCGGCCGCGACGGGAGCGTCGTCGTGGTGCCGGCGGCGAGTCGGCAGTCGTAGAAGTCGACGTCATTACGAACGGACAGCGGCGCATCAGTCCCCTCGGGACCGAACAGGTGCCGCCACTCGCCGGCGACCGGACCCGGGATCGGCTCGTGCTGGATGCCCGGTTCGAGGTCGAGGCTGTGGGGGCGAACGAAGATCTGGAGCATCCGCAGTGGCGGGTCGTTGGCGAGCGTCTCCTCGGCGTGCCAGAAGCCGCTGCCTGCGTTCATCACCAGCAGGTGGTCGGAATCAGTGACGAGTTCGTTTCCCCGGCGGTCGTCGTGGCGCATCACGCCATCGGGCACCCAGGAGATGATCTCCTCGTTCCGGTGCTGATGCATCCGGATGAGGGTCCCGGGGTCCATGAACGACTCAACGACGGTTGCGAGCGGCCCGTAGCCGTGGTCGTCGTGGTCGGCAACGGCCCGACCGGGGAAGTTGAAGTGAATTCGGAACGTCCCCTGGTTCTGTGAGACGTCCGTCCGTGGCGCCGTGTAGATGCGAGACTGTGTCTGTGCCGACGGCGACTCATCCATTACGTATTGTAGTCGCTCGCCCGCTAAATGTGTTCTGTGCGACGAGCCTTGGCGACACGCTGGGTGGGGTGGTCGCTCCGCTCAGATGGGCGAGATGGGGACACTCCGGCGGCTTTCTGTGAACCGACCCAATTTGAATTCTCTAATGCTGCTATGCTTCAGCGGGTATGCTGCATACGGAGGATGGATCCAGCAGTAGGATACACTCGTTACAACTACTCTGTTATTGATCCGTATGTGAGCGTACGGGCTCCCCCCGTCGCGAGGCGAAGTGCTCCTCGGGACGTCCCTCGGCCGGAGTTGTGTGGTTGCTATCGGACTCGTGCTGGGATTCATGGTCTCAGGCGTAGTCACGGCAGCCCTCTACGGCGGACGGCGGAC
>Ga0102935_1000018_pt1 | contig 48960 bp, 64 predicted proteins | sample SalPonR2_A_D2_MG_FD_78508 | JGI IMG/M metagenome (GOLD analysis project Ga0102935, IMG submission 78508) | Salt pond soil microbial communities from South San Francisco under conditions of wetland restoration - Salt Pond MetaG R2_A_D2_MG | ecosystem: Environmental > Aquatic > Marine > Intertidal... | reverse complement strand
TGAACCCGTTCCCCGGAGGTGAATGGATTCTTTTTGCTATGTGACTCTCCGGCGCTTCCAATGCCGACGACCACCTCGTCTACGGCCTCGTCGATCCGTTCGATGAGATACTCGTGCCCGAGATGGAACGGCTGGAACCGTCCAATGAGTAGACCCCGCATGCATCGATCGGCGAGTGGCGAACACATATATCCCGTGGCGTTTTCGTCTTTCCCCCGGACGATCGGGTTACGACGGTCGATACGGGCTGAACATACTTCAACGCGTTTCGACGATGTTTCATTATGCAACGACGTGAGGCGATTCGAGGGGTCGTCACATTGTTCGGTACTATCGCGGTGGCCGGGTGTGCGGACGTCGAAGAAGTTTCGGATGGGACGACCGACCGGGCCGCCGACGAGGCCGAAAAAACGGTCAACGAGACACTGGAAAAAGAGCTCGTTCGCCCCCCGGATGCCGACATACGAGTCCAAGAGGACGGCACGATCATCGTCCTCTCGATTGCCCCCGATACGGTCGGTGTCAAATGCGGACTGATCCAGGGCAACGATCCGGTCGCCGAAGTAAAACAGAGCGAGAACGCGACGACGACCGCCGGCACTGAAATCAAACAGTGCAAAAAAGACTTCGTGATCGCCGTCAACGAGGCCGGCGACGTCGAAATCCTTGCCGAACCCTGATACTGGCGGTTAGCGTCTTCTACTGATTTTCGGCCGTTACGGACGAGGGATGACCGGTGAATCCTTACTACAGTCCGAACGGCGCTGTGGGGACGTCACGCGTGGCGGGTCTGTAACGTTCGTATCCGGACATTTCTGCGGTTGACGCCGATCGAACGCCATCCCACTCGGCTGTAATCCGGCGGTGTCAGGTCTCACCACGGAAAGCCGAGTCGAACCTTTTTTGAACACCACAGCAGTAGGGACGGCTACCAATGGCCATCAAACCCGCCTACGTCAAGAAGACCGCCAAACTGCTCATGGAGCGATACCCCAAGGCGTTCGGCGACGAATTCGAACACAACAAAGAACTCGTCGATGAGCTGACGAACGTCGAGTCAAAGGGCGTCCGCAATCGGATCGCCGGGTACGTCACCAGCAAGAACCGCGTCCCAGAAGAAGCGGCGTAGGCCGACGGCCACTCTCGTTGTCGATCGCGCCCGCGACCGGCTGGATCCGGCTTTTCGACGAACGTCCGACTCGTTCCCAACGTTTCGCCGGGGCTTTCCACAACCGTTTTCCTGTGGCTCGCCGTACGACCAGCAATGTCTACCCGTGTAGGTGTCCTCGGTGCAACCGGCGCCGTCGGACAACGACTCATCCAACTGCTCGTACCGCACCAAGAGTTCGAGATCGCCGCCCTCACAGCCTCGTCATCGAGCGCGGGAAAAACGTACCGCGACGCCGCCAAGTGGCGGGTCAACACCCCGATCCCGGACGACATCGCTGATCTGACCGTCGTAGAAACCGATCCGGGCGCGGTCCAGAACGACGTCGATCTGTTGTTTTCGTCGCTGCCTTCGGATATCGGGGCGGCGGTCGAACCCGAGTTCGTCGAGGACGGATACGTCGTCTCCTCGAACTCCTCGAACGGTCGGATGGACGAGGACATTCCGCTGACGATCCCCGAAATCAACGCCGATCACCTCGGTCTTCTGGAAGTCCAGCGCGACGAGCGCGGCTGGGACGGCGCGTTGCTCAAAAACCCCAACTGCTCCACGATTACGATGGTCCCGACCCTTGCAGCGCTCGACGAGTTCGGTCTGGAACGCGTCGACGTCTCGACGCTCCAGGCCGTCTCGGGGGCAGGCTACTCGGGCGTCACGTCGATGGAAATTCTCGACAACGTCATCCCGCATATCGGTGGCGAAGAGAAGAAAATGGAGACCGAATCTCGGAAACTGCTCGGCGACTTCGACGGGGCCGAGGTCAACCTGCACGACGCGGACGTGTCGGCCTCGTGTAACCGGGTGCCGACACTCGACGGTCACCTCGAGAACGTCTGGGCGGATCTCGAGGCGGATCCCTCGGTTGAAGCGGTCGCCGAATCCTTCGAATCCTATCCCGGCGTCGATCTTCCCTCCTCGCCCGAGCAACTGATCGAGGTCTTCGAGGAACCCGACCGGCCCCAGCCCCGCATGGATCGGATGCTCGGCGACGGAATGGCGGTCTCAGCCGGCGGTATCGAATCGACGACTCACGGCGTCCAGTACAACTGTCTGGCCCACAACACGATGCGCGGAGCCGCGGGCGCGAGCGTGCTGAACGGTGAGTTGCTGCTCGAGGAAGGATTCCTGTAGCGCCCGGTGCCGTCCGTTGGACCGCCGCGCCTACTCGTCGGCGAACTCGAATCCCTCAATCGGCTGTCTGTCGCCGTCGGGAGCATCACCCTCGTACTTATACACTGTTTCTGCGTCCTCGTCGGTCGTTGCGTTGTGGGATCCGTCACAGAGCGCGCCCGTTGATGACAGCCCACAACGACACACGTACAGTTCTCCGTCGTCACCGAGATCCGATTCGTCGAAAACTGCCGGGCCGCGTTCGTCGTGTCTGACTTCTCGTGCCATACAAACCGATCGATCGGCCCGATAAAAAGCGTTGAGCCCCGGGATCAGAGATCAGGACACCGACTCCGAGGGGGCCTCTTCCCTTCCTGTCTCGATCGATTGAAGTCGGGCCCGGCGCCGCTCGCTCCGTCGGTGTCGGACCATCTCTTGGAGACGATCCGCGACCGTCTCTCTGAGTTCTTTGGCCCGGCTTTCGTCGATATCCAGCGCCCTCGGCTGGCGGTTCGTCAGCCCGCTTGAGCCGGCGGTGTCGACCACTACCGTCGCCAGCCGCCGCCGTCGCTGAAGCACCGTCTGAGAATCGAGTACCGTCTGGACTCGGTAGTACGGGACGACGGTGATCGTCCGGGTCCAAAAGCCCTGCCGGAGGACGATATACTCCGACTGGACAGCATAGCCCAGGTTCAGCCATTTCAGATGCGCTGCGACGACGGCGAGCGGGACCAACGCGACCGTGACGTACCACGCGAACGTCAACCCAGTGTAGGTGTCAGCAGCGAAGGCCGATCCGACGACGATCAGGGCGACGAGGCTGTATCTGACCACGTACCGTTCCCGGGCGCGCTTCGGTGGCCGTTCGAACGCGATCTCCTCGAAGTTCTCGACCGATCGGGCGAGATCGAACACGCGGTCCCGGTCTGCGAGTGGGACGGCCGACTGGGATTCGGCGTCGCCCGGCGCGTAGCCGGCGGTTTCGACGCCCAGGGAAGCATACCCGAGCCGTCGGGCGATAACGTTTTCCGAGATCGTCAACACCTGGACTTTCTCCAGCGGGATCGACCCGCTGTATCGCTGGAGCAGTCCCCGTTCGTAGAGGAGTTCGTCGTTCCGTCTGGCCAGCCGGAACCCGTAGTAGTTCGCCACGGCGATGATGCCGCTTATGACCGCTGTCACGGCGACGATTCCGGCGGCCGCCAGTGGCGCAGTGACGGCGAGACCGAGGAGTGGGTCGGCGAACTGCTCGCGCAGCGACGGGGCAACGACCGGCAACAGGACGGTCACGACCGACAGCAGTCGGAGATCGATGCCGACGACTCCGAGCAGACTGAGTTCTTTCGACGTGATACTGAACAGTTCTCGCTCGGGCTGTTCCTCCTCGGTTTCGTCCCTCGCGCCGCGTTTCAGCCGACCGAGTTCGGACTGGAGGCGTTTTGCCTCCTCGTGGCTGACGTACCGGAGCGATGCTTCGGTCGATGAGCCGCCGGCGGTCTCGAGGTTGATCTGTGCGACACCGAGCGCGCGCTGAAACACGTTTCGGCTGATGTCGACGTTCTGTACCCGGCCGATCGGGATCTCTCGGTCCCGCCGTGAGATGACGCCCGAGACGATATCGAGCGTGTCGTTGGTGAGTTCGTACTCGAAGCGCTGATAGTAGACGAGTTGGTAGCCAAGCGCGATAACAAACCCCGTAACGACGAGGCCGAGGACGCTCGAGACACCACCTCCGAGCGCGGGCGAGCCGATCACGAAGACGACGAGTACCCAGGCCAGCCTGACGATCGACTCGGCCGCCCGGAACGGGATCGAGAGGGGATCGAGTTTCATCAGACTGCGTCTTCGCCCTCGGCGGCGATAGCCAGTTGCTTCAGCCGGGCCTGCAGATCGGCTGCCCGTTCGGGCGTCAGTCCGGGGATCGATACGTCGGCACCGCGAGAGCCAGCGGTGTAGACGACGGTCGTCGCGAGACCGAACACTCGCTCTACGGGGCCTCGACGGGTGTCGACGTGTTGGATCCGAATGTAGGGCGCAACCGTGTTGACGCGGGTCACGACGCCTCGCCGGAGATACAGCGAGTCGGACCGGACCTGATACGTCCAGATCCGGTATCTGAGTATCGTGAGAGCGATCCCAACGATAGTGCCGACGACGAACAGGACGCCGCCGACCCACGGCCCGCCGACCGAAAGCACCGAAAAGGCAACCGCCGCAATGACACCGAGAATCGCCGCCGAAACGGCCGATTGAATCGCCCAGACGCCCTGTATTTCCGATTCGAGCGTCTGTGGCGGGCCGATCAGTTCGTCGATATCGGCGACGGATGCGTCCGATCGGTTCTCCGCGTCGGTTCGCCGTATCGCCGGGGTGAGATCCTCGCCGAACGGGCGCTCTCTCATCCGATCACCGTCCCTCTCGTCCATTGACAGATACTGGGGGCGCAATGCATATAGTAGGCCGTGTCATCTCGGTGTCTGCTGTCGAAGCGACCACAACTAGAGCCGACGGATCCGGTCGGCGGTCACGTCGATCGGTGCCGCAAAATGGAGGGTCGGCTCCCCGTCCGGCCGATCGAAACCGTTGGCGTCGAAGAGCCCGTTATCCTCGATTTCGGCCCATGCCGGCGCGAGTCGCCACGGTGCGTGGGCAATGTCGCCGTAGTAGACGCGTCCGCGGTCGTCGGCAGTATAGAACCGGTATCGTTCGGTGAGGAACGACTCAAGCGAGCCGGGGTCGTGTTCGCGGAAGTCACCGTCGGGACCGTAGCGCCCCTCGAACCGCGCCGGGGGTGCGTCCGCCGTCCGGCGACTCCGAAACGACACTTCCCGAGCCGTCCCTTCGCCGCGTGTTTCGGTCGTCATCGTCGCACGATAGTATGGAAGCTGGAACAGTGACCGGGCGAACCACACCCCGATCCGGTCGTCCGCGTCGAGATTGAAAAAGTAGACGCCTGGGGCTCCGTCGGTGGAGACGTACGTCCGGAGATTCAGTTCGCCGAATTCGAGACCGAAGGGCGATCCCCGTGGCCGGATATCGTCCATTACGAACGGCACGACGCCGAGGTATGCGTCACCGTCGTAGGTATCGAGCGAGAGCCCGTCCGGCAGCTTCGGTGCCACCGTCTCCGGGTCGACACGCCAGTGCGCAAAGAGGAGATCGCGCCATCGCATAGACAAGAGTTCTCGCATGTGCGTTGTTTGGGCCGGGACGGGGTTCGGATTGTCGGTCGCGGAACACGCTGAGATGGTCTCACACGCGATTTATACTCTTCGCCGGCGAACGCGCACACATGGAGTTCCGCGTTATGCAGGGCGACATCGCCCAACAGTCCGCCGACGCCTTGGTGAATCGCCTCGGGGGTGGCCCCCGGGGCATTCTCCTTGAAATTGTGTAAACGCAGCAGGAACCAGCCTCCAGATGGGATCAGGTGTCGCCGGGGCGCTCCGTGGGGGTGCTGGCGGCAGACTCAACGAGGCTGCCGTCTTGAGGGGGCCAGTCGACCTCCGGGAAGTCGCCATCACCGATGCCTGCGATCTCGATGCCAAGTACGTCATCCACGCTGCCGCGATGCCGCATTACGGCGACGGACGGGCGACCGCCGAAAGTATCCGGAGCGCGACAAAAACGCCCTCATGGCCGCCGACGATCGAGGCTGTCGATCGCCCGTGATCCCGGCGCTCGGGTGTGGGGTTGCGGGGGTCGATCTAGAGACGGGGGCCGCATCAGCGGGAAGACGATCGCAGATCACGAGCTCCCTCCGCTCTCTGAGGTCCGATTTATCGCTTACAGTGACGCCGAATTCGAGACGGTTCGGAAGGCGACCGCCGGATTCCGCGGTGACAGATAGCTTGCGGCTGCTTCGGCAAAACAATATACTGCTCCGATTGCGAATGCCCTCGTATGCGACTGGATTCATCTATGCTCACACGCCGTTCGATCATCGTCGGGGCGGCCTTGTTCTTCGTCGGCTGTGCCGGAAACGAATCCAGCGGGGGCGAGGAGACGACCGACGACGAGAACGATGGCGCAAACGACACAGACCCACCGAACGGTGAGTCAGATGGCGAACAACCGGAAGCGGACGACACCGACGAAGCGGGCTCCGAAAACGGTAACCCTGCACGCGGAGAACTAACGGATATGGGTGATCTGACACTCACGAGTCCGGCGTTCGCCGACGGGGAACGGATCCCCGAACAGTACGGGTACGACGCCGAAAACATGAACCCGCCGCTGGAAATAGCGAACATCCCCAAGGCGGCCGAAACACTCGCCCTCGTCGTGGACGATCCCGACGCAGTCGAACCGGCAGGCAAGGTGTGGGACCACTGGATCGTCTGGAACGTCCCGACGGATCTGACGACGATCCCCGAAGGCTGGGATCCCGATGACGCCACCGAGGGAACCAACGACTTCGGCGAGGTCGGATACGGTGGCCCGAGCCCGCCGGACACCGAGCACCGATACCGGTTCAAACTGTTCGCGCTCGATACGGACCTCGGCCTTCCGACCGAGACCGACGCCGACGCACTCGGTTCGGCGATGGAGGGGCATATCCTCGAACAGACGCAACTCGACGGGACGTACCCGGCTTGACACTGACGGCTGGACGCCAGCCGATAGACGCACGTTGAGTTACTTGAACTCGACGTCGGTTATCTCTACCCGCGTTCCGCCCCCGCTGCTTTCTGCGATCCCGACCTCCCAGCCGTGTGCCTCCGCGATCTCGGTCACGATCGCCAAGCCAAGTCCGGTCCCGGTTCCCCCGGTCGAATAGCCACTCTCCAATACGCTCGCCCGCGTCGACTCGGGGATTCCGGGTCCATCGTCCGCGACGTAGAACCCGTCCCCCTCGGGGATCTCGCCGACGGTAACTGCCACGCCGTTACCACCATGCTCTACAGCGTTCCGGATGAGGTTCTCCAGTAGCTGTTTCATCCGAGAACTATCGGCGTCCGTCCGGCGATTAATTTCGATATCAAGCGTTGCATCCCCCGTTGGGACCGTCTGCCAACTGGCTTCACAGAGCGCCGCTAGATCGACTGATTCAACCTCGGCGATCCGCGACCCCGCCTGTGCGAGCGTCAGGAGATCTCCGATCAGGGAGTCCATCCGTTCGTGGGCCCGGGCGATGGCGTCGAGATGTTCGCTCCCGCTTTGGGCTCTGGCGAGTTCGAGACGCCCCTGGGCGACAGCCAACGGACTCCGAAGGTCGTGGCTGACGATACCGGCGAACTCTTGGAGGCGTTCGTTCGTGTGTTGTAACTTTCGTTCCCGCTCTTTTCGCTCCGAGATATCCCGTGTGTTGATGACATACTGTCCGTCTGGCATGGGATCCGCCGACGCGACGGATTCGACCCACCGATGCGTCCCGTCCACCGTTTCGTGTCTGTATTCGACTGATTCGACGGCGTCCCCTTCGCTCTCGACGATCCGATCGAACGCTTCGGCGACGGTCTTTCGGTCCGCCGGATGGAAATACTCGGTGACCTGCTCGCCGATCAGTTCGTCCGACGAAAAGCCATAAATACGCTCTATCGCCGGGCTCTCGTACTGGATGATGCCGTCCTCGTCGAGCACTGTAAGGAGGTTCGTCGAGTGTAGTGGGATCCTTTCGAGGGGGACCGTCGCTCGCGGATCAGTCGGCGGTGGGGTCGCCGGCGTCCTCTCGTCTTCCATGACGCTCCCTTCGCGTGAGAGTGTATAAATTCAGCAGATCACTCGTGGCCCGATACCGGAACGGGCTCGTAGGGCGCTTCGAGATACTCGATGTCGCTTTCCGGGAGGTCGATCTCGACGGCTTCGACAGCGTCCTCCAGATGCTCGATCCTTGAGGCGCCGATGATCGGGGCGGTGACCCAGTCTTTGTGTAACAGCCACGCCAGGGCGATCTGAGCCATCGAGACACCACGGTCGGCGGCGAGTTCAGCCACCCTGGCGTTGATTTCCTTCCCCCCGTTGTCCGCGTAGGGGTGTTCCTGCGCGTAATCGTCGGTTTCGCCCCGCGTCGTCGACATGTACTCGTCGTGCGGCCGGGTGAGATAGCCACGTGCCATCGGGCTCCAGGGGATCACGCCGAGGTCTTCCCGATCACAGAGCGGGAGGACTTCGCGTTCTTCCTCGCGATAGGCGAGGTTGTAGTGGTTTTGCATCGTCGCAAAGCGCTCCACCCCGAGTCGGTCGCTGGTGTGGAGGGCGTCGGCGAGCTGATAAGCCCACATCGAGGAGGCGCCGATGTGTCTGGCTTGGCCTCTGCTGACGGCGTCGTCGAGCGCGCCCAACGTCGTCTCGATCGGCGTGTCGTAATCCCAGCGGTGGATCTGATAGAGATCGACAGTCTCCATCCCTAGCCGATCGAGGCTGTTCGTCAACTCCTGTTCGAGCGCCTTCCGCGAGAGCCCGCCGGAGTTCGGGTCGTCGTCGTCCATCTGGAAGTATCCCTTCGTCGCAACGACGGCCTTCTCGCGGTGTCCCTGAAGCGCGTCCCCGAGGACCCGCTCGCTTTCGCCTCGGGAGTACATGTTGGCGGTATCGAAGAAGTTGATGCCGAGATCGATCGCGCGCTCGACGAGTTCGTGACCGTAGTCCTCGCCTCTGACCCACTCGCGCCAGTCGGGATCGCCGAAGCTCATCGTTCCGAGACAGATTCGGGAGACCTCGATGCCAGTCGAACCGAGCGTGGTGTACTCCATGCGAGCCCATCTATCCGATCGGGCAAAAGCTTACCCGAGCGATTCGGCGTCGAAATTCCGGACCCACACCCGAAGGACGGCGGCGAACCCGAGGGCGGCGACGACAGCGCCGCCGAGATGAGCATAGGTGGTGATTGTCGCGCTATCGATCGCAAGCAGTGCGACCGTCGTCGCGGGATGTTAGGGCAACAGCGCGGCTACTGCGAACGCCGCGAGCAGGCCGAGCGAATAGCTCAATTGGGCGCGCTGTCGGATCGGTACGGCGAGTGCGAGGGCGGCGGCGAAGACGACCGCGAGTACGGCGACCGCGCTCGCAAATACGAGGATCGCGACCGGGTTTGCGATCGCGATGTCGTTGAGTTCCAGAAGGACGATCCAAAGCGTGACCTGCAGCGGGACGAGCGCCGCCAGGACGCCCGCTTTGCCCTCAACGATCTCGAGGAGCGAGGCCGGAGTGACCCGGAGCAGTTCGAGCGTGCCGCGTTCGATCTCCTCGGTGAGCGAGTCGACGACGACGGCCCCGCTTATGAACACTGGGAGGAACATCAAAAGCGGGACCAACACGGTATAGCTGAAGCCGAAGTAGGGGCTGGCGTCGACTGAGGGCGGGAGCGGTAGCGGATCGAACGCGAGGTGATCGCTCCGCTCGGCTCGTTCGGTCCGTTCGAGTTCTTCCAGTGCTGCCCGCAGTTCGACGACGATGAGCGTCTTCTGGATGCTCGATTGCGGTGCCTCGATGTCGACGGCGATCCGGCCGCCGCGTCGCTCGACGGTCGCGATAGCCTGTATCTCGTTTCGATCGAACGCGGATCTGACGTCGCTGTCGTCGTAGCGGCGAGCTTGCAATCCATCGACTGAGGCCGCCGCCAGCATCAACTCGTCGGCTTCCTCGCCGGTCACGCCCACGATGACGTCGTCCTCGGCGGCCCCGGGCTCGTAGATCGAGGTCAGTCCCACGACGAGAAACGACGAGAACGCGGCGATAACGAGCTGGATGAGCAGCGCCAGCACGATCGTCTTCTCGCGGGATAGCGAGCCGATCTCCCGCCGGCCGATGGCGAGTCTAGACAAGGCGACTCACCACCGCGACGTTGTATGCGAGATGGACGAGTACCGCGGCGGCAAGGCCGACGAGGAACATCGATCGACCCCGGCTCGCGCCGAGCGCGCTCAGCGTCGAGGTAAGGACGTGAAGCCCGAGCGGCGCGAACGCGAGCAGCGCGATGACTATCGGATCGGTCGCCCCGAGCCCGGTCTGAAAGGCTGCGTCGGCGACCCGAGAGCCCGGCAGCCCGACAAGCTGGACGGCGAGCGTGAGCTTCTCCGCGAAGAAGAACCCGACGCCTGCCGCGGCACCGACCACGACCGACGTCGAGAGCGTCCGTTCGTATCGGTCGTGGACGAACCCCGCATAGATCGGCAGCCCCTTGGCGAGTTCCTCTATGACGGCGATGCTTGCGAACACCAGCGGAATCGAAAGCGCGACCGGGAGCGCAAACAGCATCGTGACGGCGAGCAATTCCGCGATAAAGACGAACGGAACGAGGAGGACGACGACTCCGGCGACGCTTCTCGGACGGTGGATTCGCCCAGCCAGCGCATCGAGGGCCTTGTGATGGATCGCTCGCTGGGTGAACAGATCCTCTTCGCGGTAGACGCCGAACCCGAACAGAAAGCAAATCCCGGCGACGAGCGTCGGCGGCCCGGTCGCGAAAACGAACTGTCCGAGTGTGACCGACGTGCCGGTCAGATCTTTTATCACAAGCGTCAGCGGTGAGACGAACGCGACCGGGCTCGTTTCGGCGAAGATGGCCGGAACGAACGCGTAACTCGTCAACACCGTGGTTATCGTGACCGTCACGAAAGTCAGCTCTTTGAACGATCGGGCGAACATGGCACCCAGAAACGTCGTCGCGAGGAACAGAAGCGTAAGCGGCACGACGGCAAGGATCGACAGCGGACCGGCCTCCCCGCCGAGCAGCCATAACCCGCCGATAATAACAGCTGTGATTGTCAGCGAGACCAGCACGTACGGCAGTGTCTTGCCGAGCACGATATCGGACCGATCGATCGGGGCGACGAGAAGTAACTCACCGCGGCGGTCGAGCCGTTCGGAGAGCATCGAACTCCCATAGGCCTGAATGAGGAAATTCAGCGGCAGCACGAACAGGAAGGCGAGGACCAGCGACTGGAACGGGAACGGCGGTTGGATCTCCGACGGTGTGCCCGCGGCTCCGGCTGTCCCGAAGAGATCGAACGAGCCAAGCGAGGGTGCGCCGATCCGACCGCCGCTTTCGTCCCCTGTGGTGTCACCACTTTCGGTTGACGTCCCATCGCCGTCTCCGGTAGCGCCTCCACGCTCTGTGCCATCCTGGCTTCCAGATTCGCCGGTATCGCCCCCGGTCTCGGTTCCCTGCTCTCCGCTGGTCCCCCCGACAGCAACGGTTTCGGTCCCGCCACGCTCGACGTACTGGATGGTGACCACGACCGGGAACGCGGCGGTGGCGTTTGTCTCCTGGAACATCTGTCGGTCGTTGTACTGGTCGGTCGATCGCCTGAGTGCGGCCAGCGCTGCACGGCTCTTTTCGGTCGGTTCGCCGCCGGAATCGGCGAGATAGATCCGCGTTTGACCCGCGCGCTCCTCGACGTAGAGGTCGTATCTGTCGTCGGCGACGAGGCGATTCCCCTCGACTGCGTCGGAATCGGGCTCGACGGCCGCAAAGGCCGGATCGGAAGAAATCGGACCGTGGAAGTCGCTGTCTTCCGCGACACCGACGCGGTAGATGCCATCTTCGAGAGCGATTCCGCCGGTAAATCCGACGAAGCCAACCGCGAGGACGAAGGCGGCGGCCGCGAGGATGACGGCGACGGCGCCGCGATCGAAGCCGCCGACGCCCTTCGTCGCCTCCCAGCGCGCGATCCGGAGGAGTTTCCGCGGGCGCATCAGGCCTCCGTCGAGTGAGTCGTGTGGTCCCGTTCGCCGGACTCGGCGAGATCGAGAAAGAGCCCTTCGAGCGTCGGTTCGACTGTTCGGATGTCGTCGATCTCGCCGCCGTTTTCCTGTGCGATCGAACGGATTTTCTCGACGTCGTCCATCGTTTCGACGACGCGCCGGTACCGGCCGTTCTCGGCGACGGCATCCGGAACGTCGACAGTGGTGAAGACGTGATACTCCGTGCTTCCGTACCGGTCGCGGAGGTCTTCGAGCGGCCCCTGTGCGACGACCCGCCCCTCGTTCATGATGGCGACGCGGTCACAGACCTCTTCGACGTGATAGAGGTTGTGCGCCGAGAAGACGACGGTCCGGCCCTCGGCGGCGAGTTCCTTCGTGAAGTCGATGACGTAGTTCGTCGTCAGCGGATCGAGTCCCGAAGCGGGTTCGTCGTAGACGAGTACGTCCGGATCGTTGACCAGCGAGCGGGCGATAGCGACCTTTCGTTTCATCCCCTTGGACATATCCCCGATCGCGCGCTCGCGGTGGTCGAGTTCGAGTCTATCGAGGGCATCGTGGATGCGTGCGTTCGCGGTCTCGCGCGGTACGTCGTAGAGATCGGCGAAGAAGCGGAGATACGACAGCGCAGTCATCTCCTCGTAAAGAGGCGACTCCTCCGGAAGAAAGCCCAACAGACGGCGTGTCTCCCGGCTGTCGGCGCTTTGGCCGGCAATTTCGACGGTACCGGCGGTCGGCTCCAGCAGGCCAGCGATCGTCTTCAGCGTCGTCGTCTTGCCGGCGCCGTTCGGACCGATGATCCCGAACACTTCGCCTTCGTCGACGCTAAACGTGCTGTCTTCGACGGCGACGAAGCCGCCGTACTCCTTGCGGAGATTACGAACGTCGATCACAGTCGATTCAATGGCGGACGCCTATTAAAAATCGAGCCGCGTATCGGTGCCGAGAACCGTCTTCGATCCGACGGTCACCGCGTCGTCGCGACGCTGAATTCGCGTACTGAACGAAGGTCCTCGCCGCGGCCGGCGCCGTCGCAGTCGTCGTTCGGACAGACGTAGTGCCACCCGTCGCGCGTCGCTCGTCGTTCGGAGAAGCGCTCGCCACAGCGCTTACAGATGAGCGCCTCCGAGGAGCAGGTATCGCGATGGAGTTCGTACTGCAGTTCGTTCGTGAACGTTTGTTTGCAGTTTCTGCAAGTATAGGTCATATCTTACATTCTACGATCGTCCCTATTATAGATGTCTGTTCGTTTACCGGCGGCTGAACCGGTTGAAAACGGCGGAACATCAGAAATCGTGCCCTGTTCTACGGTTCGAAACCCCTCTACAGTCCGAAGTTTAACGCGTACGGCCATTGGGTGCCCGCAAGCGCGAGAAAGGCGAGCGCACCGCCGACCCCGAACAGGTTCTTGAGAAACGACGTCATCTCGTTTTGTGCTTCCTCGCCCTCCATCCGCCAGAAATCGTGCATCATGACCGCAGAGACGAATAGAAACAGCGCAAGCGCGCCGGCGCCGACCGTCGGAACCACGCCGGTGACAACTGAGAGTCCGCCGAAGACGAGCAGCCCGCCGCTACCGAGTACGGAAAGCTTCGGAGCGGGGAGACCCTTGAATTCGGCGTAGCCGGCCATTCCCTCGACGTCCATGAAGTGATTCAGCCCAGTGAACGCGAGGACGCCGCCGAAGACGACGCGTGCAAGCAGGAACACGGCTCCTGTACCGGTCGTTTCGAACATTATCGGCCCCCCATCGATTTGAGATTCATCGTCGAATTCCGCTTCGATCGCAGTTTGAGTAACATTACACAACCTGGTACGTTTTGGAACTATTATATCACTTTGGAAACATTTGGGTTACCAGGTAACACCGATGTCAGGGGCCAGTCCAGCCACGTCAACCATGGGCTGTGACATGTCTCCCCACCGATGTCGCCACCCGAACGTTTTATCGGCCGTCTCTCGGAATCACGCCTATGGACACGGCCGAACGGACCGAACTGGTGACGCGGTTTACCGAGGAGGTCATAGAAGTCGCCGAGATCGAGGCGCTGTTCGAGGAACGGGACTCTCCGAGTGCCTACATCGGGTACGCTCCGACCGGCGAAATGCACATCGGCCACTTCACCACGATACGGAAACTCGCCGATTTTATCGAGGCCGGCCTCGACGTGACGGTGCTTATCGCCGATCTCCACGCCCACCTAGATGACGCCAAGAGTCCCTTCGAACTGCTGGACGCGCGCTCGGAGTACTACCAGACCGCCATCGAGGTTATGATCGAGGCGGCCGGGGGTGACGCGGGAGCGATCTCGTTCGTTCGCGGGACGGAGTACCAACTCGAAGCGCCCTACACGATGGACCTCTATCGGACGCTCGCGGAAACGACCCTCTCTCGCGCCCAGCGGGCGGGCAGCGAGGTCGTCAGACAGTCCGAGAACCCCAAACTCGGCGGACTCGTCTACACGCTCATGCAGGCGCTCGACGTAGCCGCTCTCGAAGCCGATATCGCCTACGGCGGGATCGACCAGCGCGGTATCTATATGCTCGCCCGCGAACAGCTTCCGGAACTGGGGTACGCAAAACCTGCCTGCGTGTTCGCGCCGCTGCTCTCGGGGCTCTCGGGCGGAAAGATGTCCGCCTCGGAGTCCGGCTCGAAGATTAACCTCACCGACGACGACGAGGCCGTCGCATCGAAGATTAACGGCGCGTACTGTCCGGCGGGCGAAGTCGAAGACAACGGCGTCTTGGAGTATCTCCAGTATCTCGTGTTCCCGGTGCTTGAGGAACGCGACGAGAGCTTCATCGTCGAGCGACCTGAGGAGTACGGCGGCGACCTCGAATACGATGGATACGACGCTCTCGAGGCGGAGTTCCTTTCGGGCGAACTCCACCCGGCGGATCTCAAGCCGGCCGCCGCTGCGGCGATTTCGGAGGTAATCGATCCGGTCAGAGAAAAGCTACTTGCCGAACCGGAACTGCTTGAATCGGCCTATCCGGAAACGTACGATTGACATGGTTCCCTTTCGGCGTGTTTTGCGATGCCCGACAGATTTATTCACGCATCAACGCATCCGGTAATGTGAGACTCACTCGATGATGAGCGCTTCTGTTGGCGGGAAATATGGCCTCGCCGGTGTCGGATCCCGAATCCCAGACTGTACGTCCTCTATCGATATCGATCCGATAGCGCCACTCAAGCCGGGATCCCTGTCCGAGTGAAAATGTTACCGGAGGAGGCGTCGGTCGACGGCTTGCAACACCTGGTCGAGCACATCCAAGACGCCGTTGCCGTCTTCGAGTTGGTCGATGGCGATCCGATCGTCAGAGGGGTGAACGAGGCGTTCATCGACCAGTTTGGATACTCGAGGGATGCTGTCATCGACGTCGATCTCAACGACCGTATCGTACCGTCGTGGCTTCGGGACGAGGCGTCGGCACTGGATCAACGAACTGCGGACGGCGAAATCAACTACCGAAAAGTCCACCGGCAGACGGCATCGGGGCTTCGAGAGTTCTTGTATCGAGGGGTCCCCTACACGGAGGCTGACGACATCGTCGACGGATACGCTGTGTACACTGACCTGACCGAGACGACACAGCGGGAACGCCAACTGAAAGTGCTGAACCGGCTTCTGCGGCACAATCTCCGTAACAAGGCCGCCGTGATCTGTGGCAATATCGATCCGTTGTTGTCGCGTATCGATCCGGCGGAGACGGCTGCTGTCGAGGCTGGGTCAGACATACGGAAGGCAGCGACAGCACTACGAAAACTCGGTGACGAGGCGACACAGATCAACCGCGTTCTCAACTCCGATGCCCCGGCCCCGGCCGTGAGAGACGTCGCGTTGATCGTCCGTAACGTGCTCGAAACCTTCTCGAATCGCTATCCGTCCGCGATCGTCGAAACCGAACTCCCCGAATCGGCATCTGTCTTTGCGACGTCTGGGTTTCATGACGCAGTCGAAGGACTCGTCGAGAACGCCATCGAACACAATCCCGCCGACGAGCCGAGAGTAGGGGTTCGGATCGCGCCGGGTCCGGAAGACGGCTGGATCGATCTAACGGTTGAAGACGACGGCCCGATTATCCCGGCTGCCGAGCGCGACGTGATCACCGGCAGAGCGGAGATCACACAGACCCAGCACGGCCGCGGTCTTGGACTCTGGCTTGTGAAGTGGGCCGTCGAACGATCCGGTGGGCGGCTGTCGTTCGAGAAGAGCGATATGGGTGGTAACTGCGTTCGCCTGCGGCTTCGGACGTCGGATTGAGCGACAGCCGTTTTCTCGTACGGATTGCTGGATGAATATTCCGGATATCGTCCGTACCGTTGCGGCGAATACGGAAAAACTACACCTGTCCGCATCAGTCTCCACGGCGGTACGGCGTGTTCGTTCAGATCCCGTCGATCCAGTTATCGGCCCACGCCTCGATCTCGTCGAAGACTGGACACAGCGACCGGCCCTTCTCAGTCAGCGAGTAATACGTTGCGACGGGAGCGTCCTCCTCGAGCCGACGTTCGACTAGCCCCGTCCCCTGAAGATCATCGAGCACGCGCGAGAGCGTCCGCGAGTTGGCATCCGTCGATCGTTTGAGTTCGTTGAACCGTTTTTCGCCGTCCTGAAGATCGTGCAAGACGAGCAGCCGCCACTTCGATCCGATCTGCTCCATCGACTCGACCACCGGACAGGCCGACTCGACCCGCTGTTGGGCATCCGACATGCTCCATGATACGGTATCCTCCGATAAATATTCACCTCGTACCGGCTGGCGAACAGGCGGGACCGGTGTCGAGCCGATGGCGGCGTCCCACACGACCGCCCCGACCGCCATCGGCTGTACGCTACGTCACGGGCAGTCTGGCCCCGTTATTACATTTAAATAGTAGGTCGGAGCCTCCGAAACCGCGTATCTGCTTCGCAACTGTGGCCGGATTTCCGTGCACCCGTATCGACGTAGATCGCCGGAGGCGACACACCCAAACTTGTGTCGGCTCTATCCGAATCTATGTACACCGGTCGCACGCAAAAGCCCTGCTGCCTCTGTGGCTCCCCCGAGACGGCCCACCGGATCGACGTTCCACCGCGTGCCGTCCAGCTATTGAAACACGCCGGACCGATCGCCTGGCAGGATATCGAGGGCGAAGTCTCCCTGTACTTCTGTGAAGACGACTGGGAGACGGTCTGCGAACTGGTTTTGGAAACCGGCATGAGCCCGCTTTCTCGGTGTAACGCCGGCCGGGCGTCGTTCGTCCTCCGAGAAGACTTCGAGGCACTTTTGAACGCCACCAGGGCCGAGCCGGACCAGCGGCCGCTCGAACGGGAGCTTCGGGCGGAAGCCGAACGGACCCTCGAGCGGTACGAGTCCGGCGACGAGATGGTCGAAACGCGCGATCTCGTCGAAGCACGGGTCGTCACGTGGGCCCTAGAGGACCTCGGAACGGCACCGGCGCCGGCGGACGACTGAGCGCAACGGGCTACGGATACCCGACGGAAACGCCATCGGTTCAGGCCGTAAGGTACTCCTCGTTGAACGTCCACTCGCCGTCCTCGTCTTTGACCATGTACTCGCCGTAGTATGGGACCCGTTCGTCGACCGTCTCGCGGAAGGTGTCTCTGATCTCCGGTTTCGACATCTCGCCCATACTCTTCAGGTCGTCGTTCCGGTTGAGACAGCCCTTCAGATAGCCCTCGTGAGTCACTCGGACGCGGTGGCAGTTCGCACAGAAGTCAGCGTTCCCGACCGGATCAACGATCTCCACCATGCCGCCCGGAATGTCGGGATCGTCTTCGCCGATGAAATACCGGTTTCGACCGTGCATCTCCCGCTGCTCGATGCGGTCGGCCTGCTCTGCGAGCCACTCGTGGACGCGCTCGATGTCGATCGCCCACTCCGGTCGCCCTGCGAGTTCGGGCATATACTCGATGAGCTGGAGTCGGAGCCCCTCGTTTTCAGCGACGTGATCGACCATCTCGGGCACGTAGCCGGCGGTCTTCTCGAAGACGACCATGTTGAGCTTGACCGGGTCCAGTCCAGCATCGAGGGCGGCGTCGATCCCGGCCATGACCTCGTCGTAGGCGGTGCTTTTCGTCACTTCGCTGAACGCCTTCGGCGAGAGTGCGTCCTGTGAAACGTTGACCCGTTCGAGGCCGGCGTCGGCGAGCGCATCTCCCCGTTCCGGGAGAAAGGTCCCGTTCGTCGTCAACGATGTTTCGATCGATTCCGGGGTCCGGCGAATGATCTCTTCGAGGTCGTCCCGGAGCATCGGCTCACCGCCGGTGAACTTCGCTTTCTGGATGTCGAACTCCTCGGCGACCTCCAGAAACCGGACGACGTCGTCGGTCGACATCTCGTCGTCGGCCGGCTCCATCGGCCCGCGCGTGTCGCCGAGCCCCTCGTTGTGGCAGTAGACACAGTCAAAGTTACACCGGTCGGTGAGTGATATCCGCACGCCAGTCGTCTCCCGACCGAATCCGTCCTCAAGCATATGTGAATGTTCACATACGGGTGCTTAAAATCGACGCCGAAACGGGGTGGTATGTAACTGATTTTAATTACTTCATCGGGAGAACGTGGCGCTACAGGCGAACGGGGTCACAAACCTTATCGGCGTTTGCGGACCTACCTAGAGTATGGACGAAGACGCGGTTCTCGATCGGCTATCGACGGTCGAGGATCCAGATCTGGGTGACGACATCGTTTCGCTCGGATTGATCAACGCTGTAACTGTCGAACCGGAGACCATTGCGGTCGATCTAGCGCTTGGGGCACCGTACTCGCCGGGCGAAACGGCGCTCGCCGGCGACGTCCGGGACGCCCTCGCGGACACCGGCTACGAGATAGACCTCTCGGCAAGCATCGACACCGGACTCTCTGCCGACGAACAGATCCTTCCGGATGTCGAGAACATTATCGCGGTCGCCTCTGGGAAAGGCGGCGTCGGCAAATCGACCGTTGCCGTGAACCTCGCAGCCGGGCTTTCGGAGCTCGGCGCGCGCGTCGGTCTTTTCGACGCTGACGTCTATGGGCCGAACGTCCCGCGGATGCTGGAAGCCGATGCGCATCCAAAAGCAACCCGCGAGGAGACCATCGTTCCGCCCGAAAAGTACGGCATGAAACTCATGAGTATGGACTTTCTCGTCGGCGAGGACGACCCGGTGATCTGGCGGGGGCCGATGGTCCACAAAGTGTTGACCCAGCTGTGGGAGGACGTGGAATGGGGGACGCTCGATTACATGGTTGTCGATCTCCCGCCGGGCACGGGCGACACTCAACTGACACTCCTTCAGTCGGTCCCGGTTTCGGGGGCGGTCATCGTAACGACGCCACAGCAGGTCGCTATCGATGACGCTCGGAAGGGTCTCCGGATGTTCGGTGAACACGATACCCCCGTTCTGGGTATCGTCGAGAACATGTCCGGCTTCGTCTGTCCCGACTGTGGGGGCGAACACGACATCTTCGGGAACGGCGGCGGTGAATCCTTCGCTGAAGAGGTCGAGATGCCGTTCTTGGGGAAGATCCCGCTCGATCCGGCCGTTCGTGAGGGCGGTGACTCCGGACAGCCGGTCGTCAGAGATTCCGACGACGAGACCGGCGAAGCGTTCCGCTCTTTCGCTGGGCGGACAGCGAACATGCAGGGGATCGTTCGTCGACGAAGCGTCTCCGACCGAAGTAGGTAGCGACACGCCTGTGTCACAACGGGATCCATAGCCGATCACGCGATCGGCTCACAGGGGGACGACGTTCCGTGCGGTTTAAGTACGGTGGTCGGGTATCGACGGTTGCAATAGATGCAGGGGCCCCGGCCCCGAGTCCGAGAGGGCGAAGATACGCGTGCGAGTCGTGGTAGCCAAGCATGGCCCAAGGCGCAGGGTTGCTAACTCTGTGGCGCAAGCCTCCGGGGTTCAAATCCCCGCCACGACGCTAATCGAACCCATACATGAGCACAGAAGAACCCAACGCGGACGAGGAAGACGAAGACATTCAGTACTTCGTCCGCATCGGACAGACCGACCTCGACGGGACGAAAAGCGTCGAGCGGGCGCTGACTGACATGAACGGTGTCGGCCGGCGTGTCGCTCGCATCATCGCTGACAAGGCGGAAGTCGATCGCAGAGACGTACTCGGCGCACTCGACGAAGACACGATCGAAGACATTGTCGAACTCGTAGAGGGGTACGCCGACGAAGTTCCCGAGTGGCTCACCAACCACCAGCGGGACTTCTTTACCGGCGAGACCACCCACGAGACCGGCAACGACCTCGACATGAGTCGTCGACAGGACATCAACCGGATGAAGATGGTCGACTCCTACCGGGGCGTCCGACACAAGCGTGGACAGAAAGTCCGTGGCCAGCGGACCAAATCCACCGGTCGAACCGAAGGCACGATCGGCGTCAACATCGAAGCGATCAAAGAAGAACAGGCTGAGGAGGCCGAGGGCGAATAATGGCGCTGGGAACCAACACCAAGTTCTACGAGACGCCGAACCACCCCTTCCAGGGTGAACGGATCGCCGAGGAAGCCGACCTCGTCTCCCGATACGGACTCAAAAACAAGGAGGAACTGTGGCGGGCACAGTCAGAACTGCGCGGCTATCGCCGCGAGGCCCGACGGCTGATCGGCGAGGCACAGGGCAACACCGAAGCCGCCGCCGAGGCCGGCAGCGAATTTCTCGCACGGTTGAAGCGGATCGGCGTCCTTGACGACGGCGACAGCCTCGACGATGTCCTCTCGCTGGACGAAACCGACATCCTAGAGCGCCGCCTTCAGACGGTCGCTTACCGACAGGGACTCGGAAACACACCCGAGCAGGCGCGGCAGTTCATCTCTCATGGGCACGTGACCGTCGACGACGCTCGCGTGAGCGCACCGTCGTCGAAGGTCGATGTCGCTGACGAGGACAACATCGAGTTCGACGAAACGAGCCCGCTCGCCGACGATCTCCACCCCGAACGCGCGGAGGGACAATAAACGATGGCTGACGACAACACCTGGGGCATCGCACACGTGTATGCCTCGTTCAACAACACGATCATCACCGTAACGGACCTGACCGGCGCCGAGACGATCGTCAAATCGTCCGGCGGCACGGTCGTGAAACAGAACCGAGACGAGGCATCGCCCTACGCTGCCATGCAGATGGCCGAAGTCGTCGCCGAACAGGTGCAGGACGCCGGCATCGACGGTGTCCACGTCCGGGTTCGGGGTCCCGGTGGCAATCAACAGACCAACCCCGGGCCTGGCGCGCAGGCGACGATCCGTGCGCTGGCTCGGGCCGGGCTCGAAATCGGCCGTATCGAAGACGTGACACCGACCCCGCACGACGGGACCCGAGCGCCGAAGAACGCTGGATTCTAACATGACAGAGGAGTACGAGGTAACGTTCATCGACCGCGACGACCGAAGCGCGAGGTTCCTCGTCCGCGGTGTGACCCCCGCATTCGCCAACGGGGTCCGCCGGGCGATGATTGCGGACGTCCCGACGCTCTCGATCGACACGGTTCGTGTCATCGAGAACTCGTCGGTGATGTTCGACGAACAGCTCGCGCTGCGGCTCGGATTAGTGCCGTTGACCACGCCGGACGATTACCGACCGGACGACACCGTCACGCTGGCCATCGATGTCGAAGGCCCCGACACCGCATACTCGGGCGACCTCGTCTCCAGCGACGAACAGGTGCAGCCAGCAGAGGAGAACGTCCCGATCATCGACCTCAAGGAGGGACAGCGACTCGAACTCGAGGCCGACGCGGAACTCGGCTACGGCAAGGACCACGCCAAACACCAGGGCGGCGTGGCCGTCGGCTATCGGCATCTTCAGCGTGTCGAGGTAGTCGGCGAGAAAGGCGAGTTTGAGGACGACGAGCCACGGATCATCCGCGGCGTCATCGAGGACGGCGGCGAACTGATCGACGCCGAAACGTTCGGCAACGATCTTAGCCAGCGATACCCCGATAAGGAACTCGAAGTCTCGGACGTGCCAAACGCGTTCGTCTTCGACGTCGAGACGGACGGGTCGATGTCCGTCGACGAACTGGTTTTGAAAGCGGTCGAATCGCTCGAAGCCCGCGCCGACGAGCTCGAAAACGCGGTTCAACTATAACAGCAATGTACCCTCAGACCCTCTCGATGACGTCCGCACCCGATCCGAGCGGCGGCCACGCCGCGCGCTCGGACGCCGGGATTCGGCGGACCGAAAGGGGTTTTACTGGGGATACGGAACAACCAATTGCGAGCAGGGATAGCCAAGTCAGGCCAACGGCGCAGCGTTCAGGGCGCTGTCCTGTAGAGGTCCGCAGGTTCAAATCCTGCTCCCTGCATCCACTTCTCAGGAGCAATAACGATGAGTAGCAAGACGAACCCGAGGCTAACCAGCCTCATCGCCGATCTAAAGTCGACCGCCCGCAACGGTGGCGGCGAGGTCTGGAGCGATGTGGCCGAGCGCCTCGAAAAGCCCCGGCGCACGCATGCGGAAGTCAACCTGGGTCGCATCGAGCGATACGCCCAGGACGACGAGACCGTCATCGTGCCCGGCAAGGTGCTCGGGTCAGGTGCCCTCCGGAAGGGGGTTACCGTCGCAGCCGTCGACTTCTCGTCGACGGCCCAGACGAAGATCGAACAGGTCGGCGAAGCGATAGAGCTAGAACAGGCACTCGAAAACAATCCCGACGGAACGAACGTACGGGTGATTCGATGAGTTACGCGGAGTTCGAAGCGGACGTCGTCGTCGATGCCCGCGACTGTATCCTCGGTCGCGTCGCATCGAAGGTCGCCGAACGAGCGCTCGACGGCGAGCGCATCGCGGTGGTCAACGCCGAGCGGACGGTCATCACCGGCGGCGAGGACGACATCATGGAGGTGTACCGGAAGCGAAACGAGGTCGGCTCCGATCGCGGCCCGCACTACCCCAAGCGACCGGATCGATTGTTCAAACGGTCGGTCCGCGGCATGCTGCCGTACAAGACAGATCGCGGCCGAGCTGCGTTCGAGAACGTCCGTATCTACGTGGGTAACCCCTACGAGACCGACGATCGAGTCGAGGCGGACGTCCTCGAGGGTACCTCACTCGACAGACTCTCGAACATCAAATTCGTCTCGCTCGGAGAGGTAAGCGAGGAACTGGGTGCTAACGTCACATGGTAACCAACACGTCCGGAAAGAAGAAGACAGCCGTCGCCCGAGCGACGGTCTCCGAGGGGATCGGCCGGGTCCGGATCAACTCCGAACCGGTCGAACTCGTCGAGCCCGAGCAGGCGCGGCTGAAGATGCTCGAACCGTTCCGCATCGCCGAAGACGACCTTCGTGAAGCCGTCGATATCGAGGTCTCCGTCTCCGGTGGCGGCTTCGCTGGTCGGGCCGACGCGGTCCGAACGGCGATCGCCCGTGGCCTCGTCGAACACACCAACGACGCGGAACTCAGGGACGCGTTCATGTCCTTCGATCGATCGCTGCTCGTCAACGACGTGCGGCAGTCTGAACCGAAAAAGTGGGGCGGCCCCGGTGCGCGGGCCCGCTACCAGAAATCGTATCGCTGAGGTGATGCAGGTATGATGGTACCGGTTCGGTGTTTCACGTGCGGTAACGTCGTCGGCGAGCACTGGGAGGAGTTCAAAGAACGCGCCCGCGAGGGCGACGAGGACCCGGCGGAGGTACTCGACGAACTCGGCGTCGAACGAGCCTGCTGTCGGCGGATGCTCGTCTCACACAAAGATCTCGTCGACATCGTCTCGCCATACCAATGAGAGGGACCAACCGCTACGAGAAGGCACGCATCCTCGGGGCGAGAGCCCTGCAGGTGTCGTACGGCGCGCCGGTGCTCATCGATACCGATCAGACGGAACCGATCCTCGTAGCCGCAGAGGAGTACGACGCTGACGCCCTGCCGTTCACCGTCCACCGGGGTGAGAGATGACGCTCGTCACCGAGGTACGGCTCCGGAGAGTCCTCGACAGCCGCGGGAACCCGACGGTCGAAGCCGAGGTCCGAACTGACGACGGTGGGTTCGGTCGCGGTGCCGCCCCCTCGGGAGCGTCTACCGGTGAATACGAAGCGGTCGAGATCCCGGCGGCCGAGGCGATCGCGAACGCTCGCGAACTTGCCGTCCCACGGATCGAAGGCCAGGTGTACGCCGGCGATCAGCGCGGCGTCGACAACGCGCTCCGTGGCGCAGACGGAACCGAGGACTTCTCGGAGATCGGAGCCAACAGTGCGGTCGCCATTTCGATGGCTGCTGGGAAGGCGGCCGCCGACGTACTCGGCGTCCCACTGTATCAACACCTCGGCGGCGCGTTCCGCGGCCGAGAGTTTCCGATCCCGCTCGGTAACGTCATCGGTGGCGGCGAACACGCTGCCGACGCGACGCATATCCAGGAGTTTCTCGCTGCGCCGGTCGGCGCGCCGTCAGTGGCCGACGCGGTCTTTGCGAACGCCGCCGTTCACAGTGAAGTCGAAAACATCCTCAGGGACCGGAGAATCCCGGCTGCCAAGGGTGACGAGGGGGCGTGGGCACCCTCGATCGATGACCGCGAGGCGTTCGAGATCATGGACGAAGCTGTCGAGGCCGTCGCCGACGATGTCGGTTTCGAGATCGGCTTCGGGCTTGACGTCGCCGGTGCCGAACTCCACGAGGACGGCGTCTATCGCTACGGCGACGAGACGAAGACGCCCGAAGAACAGCGCGAGTACATCGCGACCCTCGTAGACGAGTACGACCTCGTCTACGTCGAGGATCCCCTCGACGAGGACGATTTCGAGGGTTTCGCGACGCTCGTCGATCGTGTCGGCCGCGACGCGAACGGTTCTGAGACGACCCGGCCGCTGATCTGTGGCGACGACCTGTTCGTGACGAACACCGAGCGGATCGAACGCGGCATCGAGACGGGCGCCGCGAACAGCGTCCTGATCAAGCCGAACCAGATCGGGACGCTTTCCGACGCCTTCGACGCAATCGAGTTGGCCGTTCGGAACGACTACGCGCCGGTGGTTTCCCACCGGAGCGGCGAAACCGAAGACACGACGATCGCACACCTCGCCGTCGCGACCGACGCCCCGTTCATCAAGACGGGCGCGGTCGGCGGCGAGCGAACCGCAAAGCTGAACGAACTCATTAGAATCGAGGCAAACGCATGAGCGACAACGAAGAGGGGATCGACGCCTCCGAACTCGACGAGGAACTCGACGAACTCGAAGACGAGCTCGACGAGGAACTCGACGAGGAGGCCGTGGCCGAGGAGGCCGACCCCACAGCGGACGAAGCGCCCGCCGAGGAGGCCGCCGACGGGGCGACCGACGAGGCCGAAACCCAATCGAGCGAGGAGACTGACGAGGAGCCGGTTCTGGACGAAGACGTCATGCCGGACGACGAGGTCGACCTGCTCATCCCGGTCGAGGACTACCTTGCTGCGGGTGTCCACATCGGGACCCAACAGAAGACCAAGTCCATGGACCGGTTCATCCACCGGGTCCGAACGGACGGCTTGTACGTCCTGGACGTCTCTCAGACGGACAAACGCATCCGGACGGCGGCGTCCTTCCTCGGGAACTACAACCCCGAACAGATACTGGTCGCGTCCTCCCGACAGTACGGCCGGTTCCCGGCCGAGAAGTTCGCCGATGCAGTCGGCGCACGCGCCCGGACCGGCCGGTTCATCCCGGGGACGCTCACAAACCCCGACTACGACGGCTATATCGAACCCGATGTCGTCGTTGTCACCGACCCGATCGGAGACTCACAGGCTGTCAAAGAGGCAATCACAGTCGGAATCCCGGTCATTGCGATGTGTGACTCCAACAACACCACGTCGAACGTCGATCTCGTGGTGCCGACGAACAACAAGGGCCGAAAGGCGCTGAGTGTCGTCTACTGGTTGCTCGCGAACGAAACGCTCGATCGCCGCGGTGCGGAGCCGACGTACGCGCTCGAAGACTTCGAGACCGAGCCCTAAATCGGTTTGAATCGAAACGCCGTTTTCTTCTCTTACTCCCGTAGCGGACGCTCCGCCAGTTCGTCGTACAGTAGCTCCTCGGGCGGCTCGTCGGCCCACTGTACCGAAGCAACATCCGGACCGGCACGGAGGGTTCCGGATCCCGGCGATCCAAAAAAGGAAATATATGGGTTCGGGACCGGATCGCGGCCGGTCGGGTCGTCCATGTAGAGGAGCTGAATCTGGGCGATATCGTCGATTGCGGCCTCGATGCCCGTTGCGTCCCTGACGCCGCGTTTTGCACACTCCACGTAGGATTCTCCGGGGCGGCGGCTGTCGCCGGGATCGACCCAGCCGTCGGCCCCGTGGTAATTAACCAACAGGACGCGCTCGCCGTCGATCACCCGTACACCAGCCCCGCCGACGACACCGAAGGCCTCGAACGTTTCCAGCAGTGAATCGTAGGCCGCGATCGAGCATTCGACCCGACGGCCGGCCAGATCGATCTCCCCGTATTCGGCGGCGAAGTCCGAAACTAGCCCGTTGACGTGACGGAGCAGTTCGACCGACACAACGGACCTGTGAGCGCCAGCCGCTTGGGCATTACTCTAATCGGCCGATCGCCGTGGTTCGGATATCCTTTTTATCCGTCCGTTCGAGGGTAGAGTATGATCACTTCGAGCGCGCCGGCGAAGGTGTATCTCTTCGGCGAGCACGCCGTCGTCTACGGGGAACCGGCTGTGCCGTGTGCGATCGAGCGCCGGGCCACCGTCACCGTCGAACGTCGGTCTGATAGCCAGATCTGCGTGCAGGCGAACGATCTGACACTCGATGGGTTCACCGTCACGTGGGGCGGCCGGACCGATAGCCGACCGGACGTGGACGTCCCGACCCCGCTGATCGAGACGGCGATGGGGTACTTGGATGGAGCGATCGAACAGGCGCTCGAAGCCGCCGGCGAATCCGGTATCGGGTTCGACATCACCGTCGAAAGTGCCATTCCGTTGGGTGCGGGACTCGGCTCCTCGGCGGCGGTCGTCGTCGCCGGGATCGATGCAGCTACCCGTGAACTGGGGGTCGAACTTGCTCCCCAGACGATCGCGGATCGAGCCTATCAGGTCGAATACGAGGTCCAAGACGGGCAGGCGTCCCGGGCGGACACGTTCTGCTCGGCCATGGGGGGCGCAGTCCGGGTAGAGGGTGACGACTGTCGGCAGCTGATCGATGTCCCGACGCTTCCGTTCGTAATCGGATACGACGGTGATGCCGGCGACACGGGCGAACTGGTGGCCGGCGTCAGATCACTCAAAGACGAGTACGGCTTCGCCGCCGATACCGTCGCGGCCATCGGCGATATCGTCCGATCGGGCGAACGGGCGCTCCGGGAGGACGATGTCGAGGAGATCGGCCGGCTGATGGACTTCAACCACGGATTGCTCTCGGCGCTCGGGGTCTCGGCTCGTTCGCTGGACTCGATGGTCTGGGCGGCCCGGGAGGCCGGAGCGGACGGCGCGAAACTGACCGGGGCCGGCGGCGGCGGTTGTATCGTCGCTCTCGATCGATCCGAGCAGACGCGAACGGCCCTCGAGTACACGCCCGGCTGTGAAACGGCCTTTCGGGCCGAACTCGACACCGACGGGGTCCGGGTGGAAGAATGACGACGGTGCTCAAACTGGGCGGCAGCGTCATCACCGAGAAAGATACACCCGAGACGGTCGACGATACAGCACTCGAACGGGCTGCCGCCGCGCTCGCGGACCCGCCAGCCCGGCTCGTCATCGTTCACGGCGGCGGCAGTTTCGGTCACCACCACGCCGCCGCACACGGCGTCACGACGACGGTCGGAACGGACGACGACGAGGGGATCAGAGCCATCCACGGCGCGATGAAACGGCTCAACGCGGCGGTGATCGACGCGCTCACCGACGCCGGCGTTCCGGCAGTCCCGGTCCATCCGCTTTCGGCCGTACACCGGCGAGCCGACGGAACGCTGCGGTTCCCCGAGGGCGCTGTCGAGACGATGCTCGGGGAGGGGTTCGTTCCGGTGCTTCACGGCGACGTCGTCGCCCACGAAACGAAGGGAGCGACGATCCTCTCGGGGGATGAACTCGTGGTCGAACTCGGGGAGGCGCTGTCGGCCGACCGGATCGGAGTCTGTTCGGCGGTGTCCGGCGTCTACGATTCGGCGGGCGACGTGATCGATCGGATCGATTCATTCGACGATGTCGAAAACGCCGTCGGGGAGAGCGAGGACACCGACGTGACGGGCGGGATGGCCGGAAAGGTTCGGGCGCTGTTGGCGCTCGATGCACCGGCTTCGGTGTTCGGGATCGAAGCGCTCGACTCGTTCGTCGAGGGGGACGATCCGGGTACGCGAATCCAGTGACTTCTGACGGGATCGCCCGGTCGCGACCCACGTGCTTTTTAAACCACGAGAACGAAGCCCTTTGTAACCGAGCAACGGTCGCCCCGGACTCGGCGGGCGACCGGCAGTCGCTGGCGGGAGACGGCCGGCCGGGCAGCCGGGCGGTGATCGGATCACCGCGGTTGCCTCGCCGGTGCCGACCGCTGGCCCACCGACGCAGTCGGTGTCGCGTCCGTCATAGACGGCCGTGTACGTGGCCGGTCGCCCAGCTGTCCGTCCGGCTGGCGGTCTCTCGGAGGTAAATCATGGAAATCGAAATTGCAACTATCGGTGGCTACGAGGAAGTCGGCAGGCAGATGACTGCCGTCCGTGCCGGAGACAACGTCGTTATCTTCGATATGGGGCTGAACCTATCGAAGGTGCTCATCCACGATAACGTCGAGACGGAACGGATGCATAGTTTGGATCTGATCGATATGGGTGCGATCCCAGACGACCGCGTCATGTCTGACATCGAGGGCGACGTGCAGGCCATCGTGCCGACGCACGGACATCTCGATCACATCGGAGCGATCTCGAAGCTCGCACACAGATACGACGCGCCGATCGTTGCAACGCCGTTCACGATCGAACTTGTCAAACAGGAGATCGAAAGCGAAGAGAAGTTCGGCGTCCAGAACGACCTGGTCAAGATGGACCCGGGCGGCACGATGGCGATCGGCGAGGACTGTGAACTCGAATTCGTCAACGTCACCCACTCGATCATCGACGCCATCAACCCAGTGCTACACACGCCCGAGGGCGCCGTCGTTTACGGCCTCGACAAGCGGATGGATCACAACCCGGTTATTGGCGACCCGATCGATATGGATCGGTTCCGCGAGATCGGTCGTGAGGGCGTCCTCTGTTACATCGAGGACTGTACCAACGCCGGAAAGAAAGGCAAGACACCCTCGGAATCCGTCGCCAGATCACACTTGAAAGACGTAATGTACTCGCTGGAGGATTACGACGGCGGTATCGTCGCGACGACGTTCTCGAGTCACATTGCCCGCGTAAAATCCCTCGTCGAGTTCGCCGAGGATATCGGCCGCCAGCCCGTGTTGCTTGGGCGCTCGATGGAGAAATACTCCGGCACGGCCGAACGGCTCGACTTCATCGACTTCCCGAGCGATCTGGGAATGTACGGCCACCGAAAGTCCGTCGACCGGACATTCAAGCGGATCATGAACGAGGGCAAGGAAGATTACCTGCCCGTCGTCACCGGCCACCAGGGCGAACCGCGAGCGATGCTGACGCGGATGGCTCGCGGCGAAACGCCCTACGAACTCGATAAGGGCGACAAGGTCATTTTCTCGGCACGAGTCATCCCCGAACCGACCAACGAGGGACAGCGATACCAAGCCGAGAAACTGCTCGGGATGCAGGGCGCCCGGATCTACGATGACATCCACGTCTCCGGGCACCTGAACCAGGAGGGCCACTACCAGATGCTCGAGGCGCTCCAGCCGGAGAACGTGGTCCCGGCTCACCAGGATATGGGCGGGTTCTCGCCGTACGTCGAGTTGGCGAGCAACGAGGGCTACCAGCTCGGTGACGACCTCCACGTGACCCAGAACGGAAACGTAATCCAACTCACGGAATGACACCATCACCACGCGTCGAATCGGCTATCGCCGACCGCCGCTCGATCGTCAACGATGCGATCCGCGAGCAGTTACCGATCCAGAAACCCGAGCGGCTCTACTCGGCTTCCCGGTATCTGCTCGATGCGGGCGGCAAGCGACTACGTCCGACCATCGTGCTTTTGATTGCCGAGGCGGTCTCGGATGTCGAGCCACTCTCGACAGATTTCAGGACGTTTCCGACGCCCAACGGTGAGGCGATCGACGTCCTTTCGGCGGCCGTGTCGATCGAGGTTATCCAGTCGTTCACACTCATTCACGACGACATCATGGATGACGATGACCTCCGTCGAGGGGTCCCGGCCGTCCACCGGGAATACGACACGGAGACCGCCATCCTGGCCGGGGATACACTCTACTCGAAGGCCTTCGAGTACATGCTTGATACGGGAGCGCCGGCCGATCGGAGCGTCCGAGCCCTCAACGAACTCGCAACGACCTGTACGGAGATCTGTGAGGGACAGGCCCTCGACGTCTCCTTCGAGGACCGAACTGACGTCTCGACCGAGGAGTACCTCGAGATGATCGAGTTCAAAACCGCCGTGCTCTACGCAGCGGCCGCAGCGATTCCGGCTACACTGCTGGGCTGCGATCAGGAGACCGTCGATTCGCTTCACGGATACGGGCTCGACATCGGTCGGGCTTTCCAGATCCAGGACGATCTCCTCGATTTGACCGTTTCGAGCGACGAACTCGGGAAGCAGCGTGGCTCCGATCTCATCGAAGGCAAACGGACAGCCATCACACTCCACGCCAGAAATCAGGGAATCGACGTTGAGGAACTCGTCCCGGATTCCCCGAGCGACGCCGAGATCGAGGCCGCGGTCGAACGCCTCGAAGCAGCCGGCAGCATCGACTTCGCCCGGGAGATGGCGCACGACCTCGTCGAGAGCGGCAAGGAACGACTGGAAGTCCTCCCTCAGGGCGAACCGCGGGCGATGTTGGAAGAGATCGCCGATTACCTGGTCGAGCGCGGGTATTAGAACGACGCGACCTCGATCGATTCTGGGTACTGCTACTTTTGGTCCCGTTTCTCTCGGAGCTCGCGGCCGATTCAGTAGCCGATCATTTATATACGAGGGGGCAGCCAGACGGCCTGTGAGATAGCGATCAACCGACAGCCGGTCACGGCGGGAGCGTGGGTCGCCGCTGTCGGAAGCGCCCATCGGATCCACCTGTTCGATGCTATCGTCGCTCGTGGCGAATCCATGGGGTTTTGAAACTGCCCCCAGTAGTCGCCACCAATGGACGAAGACCTCCGAGCGCGGATCGAACGCGAGGCCGAGACGGCCGCGCTGTTCAACGCGCTCAAACACGACAGCGACGCACAGGTCGGCGCGATCATGGGTCCGATGATGGGCGAGAACCCCGACTTTCGGCCGCACGGTGACGAGATACCCGGAATCATCGGCCCCGTGATAGCGTCGGTGAACGACCTTTCCGTCGAAGAGAAGCGCGAACGTCTGGAGGAGCTCGCGCCGGAACGCCTCGAAGAACTCGATGCCGAGGATGAAACCGACGACCGGACGCTGCCGGATCTGCCGAACGCCGACGACTGCGACGAGATCCGGATGCGGGTCGCGCCGAATCCGAACGGCCCCTGGCACATCGGCCACGTTCGGATGCCGGCCGTCATCGGAGAGTACAAACAGCGATACGACGGATGGATGCTGTGTCGCTTCGACGACACTGACCCCGAAACGAAGCGCCCTGATCTCGACGCGTACGACGAGATTCTCAATGCGATCGAGTACTTGGGGTTCGAACCCGACGAGGTCGTCAAGGCCTCCGATCGACTTGAGACGTACTACGAACACGCCCGCGAGCTTGTAGAAAAGGGCGGGGCCTACACCTGTAGCTGCGATGGCGAAACGTTCTCCGAGCTAAAAAACGATGGACGTGCCTGTCCTCACAGGGACAAAGACGCCGAAACGACGCGCTCGGAGCTCGAATCGATGATCGAGGGCGAGTACCGTTCCGGTGAGATGGTACTGCGGATCCGGACGGACATTGAGCACAAGAACCCCGCGTTGCGTGATTGGGTCGCGTTCCGGATGATCGACACGCCTCACCCCCGTCCGGAGGCGGCCGAATACCGCTGCTGGCCGATGCTCGACTTTCAGTCCGGCATTGACGACCACGAGTTCGGTATCACGCACATCATCCGAGGCATCGACCTACAGGATTCGGCGAAACGACAGGCGTTCGTCTACGAATACTTCGACTGGGAGTACCCCGAAGTCGTCCATTGGGGACACGTCCAAGTCGACGCCTACGACGTGGCGATGTCGACCTCGACGATCAAAGAACTCATCGAGTCGGGCGAACTCGACGGCTGGGACGACCCCCGGGCCCCGACGATCGCGAGCCTTCGACGACGCGGGATCCGCGGCGAAGCGATCGTCAACGCGATGGCCGGTCTCGGCACGTCGACCTCGAACGTCGACCTGGCGATGTCCTCGGTGTACGCCGAGAACCGCGAACTCGTCGACGACGGGGCAGACCGGCTGTTTTTCGTCCGCAACGGTGTCGAAAAGACGCTCGCTGGCGGCCCTGACAACGCAGCGCCGCCGGTCCACCCCGATCACGAAGAACGCGGTACGAGAGAGATTCCGGTCGGTGATGCCGTCGTGATCGAACCCGACGACGTTCCGGCGGACGGAGAGCGGATCTGGTTGAAGGGATACGGTCCAGTCCGACATGTCGACGGTCGATTCGAATTCACCGATGAGAGCATCGAAATCGTCCGAGAGGGAAACGTCGATGTCGTCCACTGGGTGCCGAAAGACCGTGGCGTTCCGCTCCGATTACGAACGATGGACGGCGACGAGACTGGCCATGCGGAACCGGGCGTTTCGGAGTACGCGGCCGACGAGATCGTCCAGTTCGAACGGATCGGATTCGCGCGGATCGATCGTCACGACTCCAAGGAATCCGTCGCGTACTTCGCTCACCCGTAGCCGCCCTCGGGCGATCGGCGAACGTTTAAGTCTGCAGCAGCCCGCTAGATGGGCACTGATGGCTATCGATCCGAACTTCGAGGAGACGTACGAGCACGAGGGGACGGAGCGCGGGGTCGACGTCTGGGGTCCGACGGATCCGCCCGAGACGCTCGGTATCCGCGGCACTCACGTTGCCGTCGATTTCGATATCTGTGTGGGTGACGGAGCGTGTCTGGAAGACTGTCCTGTCGATGTCTTCGAGTGGGTCGATACCCCCGATCACCCCGAGAGCGAAATCAAGCCGAACCCGACCGACGAGGCGCAGTGTATCGACTGTATGCTGTGTGTTGATGTCTGTCCGGTCGACGCGATCGACGTCGATCCCGGGCGCGAAAACCGTCTGTAACCCGAGACGGGCCTATTCGTTCGCGTAGCCGAGTGTTATTTCCCCGGCATCGAGTTCGGATTCGACTTCTCGGGCGGCCTGTACCATGTTCTCCATCTTTCGGTAGGCTGCATCCCGTGGGAGCAGCTTCAATCCGCAGTCAGGCGAGACAGTGAGCCGTTCCGGCGGCACGACCTCGAAGCCCTTCGTGATGTTCTGTTTGATCTCTTCGACCGATTCCACCTCGGCCGTGTGGACATCGACGACGCCCAGCGCGAGGTCCTTGTCGAACTGCGGTTCCTTGAAAACGTCGAGCTGTTCGTACCCGTCGTTTGCGAGTTCGAGGTCGTACTCGTGGACAGGCATATCGAGGATTTCCGGGTAGATACGCGAGTAATCGCCATAACAGACGTGAAGCCCGAGTCGGACGTCCTCCGGAACGCCCTCGGCGATGTGTTCGAGACATTCCCCGACGATAGCGTGGTCGTCCGGCGTCGTCGCCAGTGCCGGCTCGTCGATCTGGATGTAGCGTGCCCCGGCCGAAACGAGGGCGTTGATCTCCTCGTTGACGAGATCTGCCAGTTCGTACGCGAGTTCGGCCTCGCTGTCGTAGTGTTCGTTGAACGACCAGGAGGCGAGCGTGTATGGCCCGGTAATCGGGACCTTAACCGGCCGGTCCGTGACGCCGGTCGTGAACTCGAACTCGTCGACGAGCCACGGCTCGTCATAGCTCACCTCGCCGGCCACGGAAGGTTTGTCGAAGTAGTTGTGTCCCCAGACTTTCACGGGGCCGTTGAATTCATAACCCTCGATCCGGTCGGCGAAGTACTCGACCATCTCGTTGCGCCGCATCTCCCCGTCGGCGACTACGTCGATCCCAGCGCGGGCGTGTTCGTCGGTGATGAGGCGTGCGGCGTCGTCGAGCGCTTCTCCGAGGTTGTCCTCGTCGAACGCTCTGTCGTCGTCCTCCGCGAGCTCCTTTGCGCGGTTGAGCCACTTCGGTTTGGGATAGGAACCGACCACGGTAGTCAGAAGGAAGTGCTCGGTCGGGTGATCGTCCGGACGGAACTGTGATCGGGTATCCGAACGGCTGTCGAAGCTCATAGCGACACCTCCGTTGCACCGGCGGCCAGCGCCTCGAGTTTCGCTTCAGCCTTGTTCGTCGGCAGGTAGAACAGCTCGGTGTTCGAACTCACGTAGACGGTTTCGAACCCCTCGGCGGGGACCTGCTCGTGGACCCACTCGACCCGTTCGGCGATCTCTTCGGGCGTCTCAACGAGCGTGTTCTGACCGTCGACGACGCCCAGTGCGATCTCGTCTTTGGTTCCGTACTCCTGAATGTTGTAGACGCTCCCTTGGTGATCGGCGACGAAATCGAAGCCGATCGCGTCGACATCGGCGTCCATCAGGTGGGCGTACGGTTTCTCCGGAATCGATCCCCAATAGGTATGAACGACGACGTCGGCGTCGATCGCGTCGGCGACCGTATCGATCGCCTCGCTCGCTCGTTCGTCTTCGCCGTCATCCGGCGCGTCGGTGACCAGCGACGGCTCGAGCATGAAGAGCGTCTCGACGGGCGGGAACGAATCAGCTTCCGCCGCCAGAAACTCCGCAACGGCGTCGAGAAACGCCGCCTCGTCGCCGTACTGTTCGTCCGTCGCAAGCTCCGAAAGCGAGTACGGACCGGGGAGAACAGCCTGCGTCGCATCGGCAGCCTGGAGTTCGGCCGCGACATCGCCGTCCGTGGACAACTCGCCGCGCACCACCGGCTCTCGATAGAAATTGTTGTTGTCGTAGTACCGAACGATCCCCCGCGTTTCGACGTTCTCATGGACTGAGAGGGGATGCGCCAGCATGTCGTCCCACCGCGCCTGCCCCTCGACAATTCGATCGAGGCCCGCCTCGATCTGCCAGTCGACGAGTTCACCACGAACCTGATCGTACGTGTCAGTGATCGCTTCGGATTCGTCGCCCGAGATCAGATCGTCGCGCTGGTGTCCCTTGAGCTCCGAGAGTTCGTCTTTCGCCCAGTCGGGCAGCGGATACAGCCCGGGTGTCGTCGCGAGTACTTCCGTCATTGGGCGCGGATACGAGATGACGGTGTTTAATATTTCCTACTCAGGTATTTCTATGAGTAATTTCGAGAACGACCAGCCGCTCGAAGGGGAACCGTTCTGCGGCGACTTCTTGCGTCCTCAGGCCAGCGTCGGCGGCAAGTTCCGAGACAACCTCGATGTCAGTCAACGACGACACGAGCAAGTAGACCTGCCCCGTGGGTTTCAACACGCGACCGACGTCTGCGAGAAACGGCCGCACCACACGACGGCCGTCCGGACCGCCGGAGAGCGCGTATTCGAGCGGATCGCCCCACTCAGCTTCCGGCGGCGTCGGCAGGTACGGCGGATTGAACAGAACGGTATCGAAGCTATTCGAGCGGAACGGATGGGTCAGATCACTTCGAACTGTTTCGATGTTCCTCGATCGGGCCCGCGAACACGCCTCCGGACTGATGTCACATCCGACGACCGACGTCCCGGTCTCTGTAGCGACGCGCTCTGCGACGTAACCCGAGCCGACGCCGACCTCAAGCACTCGCCCGGCGTCGACGTGATCGATCGCGGTCTCGGCGAGGAGTCGCGAATCCTCGGCCGGTTCGTAGACAGTGGGGACGTCCCGGTGTTCGGCGAGTTTCATTCTCTCGTGTCCTCGTCGGCAGGCGGATCCGTGATCGATTCGTCGACTGCTTCGGTGTCCATCCCGTGCTCGGAGCTCCCGCCGGTGGGCGTGACAGCCCCGCTGTCGGACGGTCCTGCTCGCCCCGTCTTCTCTTCTCGTCCAGTGAGTTCACGCTGTGGGAAGGGGATCTTGATCCCCTCGGCTTCGAACGCCCCCTTGACTGCCTCGACGACGGCGTTTTGTGCACGCCACTTCTCTTGTACTGTCGGCGTCGTGATCCAGTATCGAAGCCGGAGGATCACCGCTGAATCGGCGAACTCCCGTCTGATGACGTCGGGTGGCGGCTGATCGGCGACGGCGTCGACGCGCTCCATCGCGGCGACCGCCACGCTCGCGGCCGTACCGACGTCGGTCCCGTAGTCGACCCCGACGTCCGTTTCCAGGCGGAGCCGATCGGTCTTGGAGTAGTTGACGATCTCGTTTCCGGTCACCGTCTCGTTCGGCACCAGGACGTGCTCCTCGTTGAACGTCCGGATCTGTGTGTTGTACACCGTGATGTCCGTGACGATTCCTTCCCTGTCGGCGACACGGATCCAGTCGCCGACCTCGAACGGGCGTGCAAAGAGGATCACGAACCCAGAGAGGATACCGGACAGCGTCTTTCGGGCGGCGAGACCGAGAACGATCCCGAGCACACCGGCGCCGAGAAAGAGGTTCGCGACCGGGATCCCCCAAAGCGCCACGACGAAGGCTACGAAAGGAATGAAGACGACGATCTGGATGGCGTGATGTGCGACCTCGCGCTGGTGGGGCGTGATGGTGAATCGCCCGGCACCGTACTTTATCGAGCGCTTCGTCAGCCGCGTAACGGTGACCCCGCCCGCGAGAACGATGAACGTCACGAGCGCTTTGACGCCTTGCTCCGGCGAGATCGATAGAAACGCGAACGCATTGAGGACATCGTCCGGGATCCGCCAGACGGCAACCAGAAAGCCGGTGATCAGGACGGCGGTCACCGTCACGACGAGCGACTGGACAGCCTCGACAGTATCGCCGTCGTATCGCTCTTTCAGCCGGCCGCCGACGGAGTACAGCACGGCGACAACGACGACGAACACTGCTGCGGAGGCTGCCGTGGCGGCGTATCTCGACGAGACGGTGTCGAACGTGCGCTGGATGTTCCGAATTACCTGCCAGTACCACAGCGACGAGGGGTGGGTCGACATATGTTCGATCATTCCGTTGGGCTCATTCGGACCCGACCTCTGCACTGATCCGGGCGAGGCGAGCGAACGATTCCGGCGGAATGTTTCCCGCCCGTTTCCCCAGTAGCTCCTCGCCGGCGGCTTCGATGACTGCTTCGGGATCGTCGATCCCGGAGATGTGTGTCGTATTCCGGATCGCGTTCCGCATCGTCTTTCGGCGCTGGGTAAACACTGCCCGGACGATCGCCATGAACGCCTCGTCGTCGGGCACGACGTACTCGGGATTTCGGGGCGTCGCGCGTATGACCGCGCTCTCGACGGCAGGCGGCGGCGAAAAGGCCTCGGGAGGAACGGTCTCGACGACTTCGATCTCGGCGTAATGCCCCGCCGTCACCGATAGTCGACCGTACTCGTCGCTCCCCGGTTCGGCTGCCATCCGCTCGGCGAACTCCTTTTGAAACATCAATACCAGCGGCCGACCGGTCGGCAATAGCCGGAACGCGACTTCCGAGGAGATCCCGTACGGGAGATTCGAGACGGAGGCGGTGAACGCCGGTAGATCGACTTCGAGTGCGTCACCAGCTATGACCGTCAGTCGTCCCGCCTCGATAGTCTCCTCGAACTCTTCGGTCAGAAACGTCGCGAGCGCTCGGTCACGTTCGACGACAGTGATTCGGTCCGCGACATCGAGCAGGCGGTCGGTGAGCGCGCCGGTACCACCGCCGATCTCTAGTATGTGGGTCGTGTCGGTCTCGGGTGGAAGATATCCCGAAAGCCGATCGAGGACCCGATCGTCGACGAGGAAATGTTGGTCGCGCTCGGGATCGCCACGCACGCCCGCACGGGCGATGAGCGCGTCAGGATCGCGCATACGCGTCGGATAGCGGACGGTGTCGTATAGCCTTCGCGCTTTCGAGATCCACTGGCCACCGACCGTGTGTGGATCAGCAGGGCCCACGCTCTCGGATGCGAGAACAATCCGAAACGGATCAACAGACAGTATCAATCCTCGTCGTAGCGGGCGAAGATGCAGTACTTGAGGTCGTCTTCGCGGAGTTCCTCGATAATCCGCTCTATGAGCACGTCCTTCGGGTTGTGGAGCCCGGAGACCCGGTCTTCGATGTCCTCGAAGCTCTCGAAAGGTTGTCGCTTTCGGGCGTCGAGGACGTTGTTCCGCAACTTCTTCCCGATCCCTGGAAGGAGATTTAATACGTGGAGTCGGGTCGTGATCGGCTGGGCGTCATTATAGAAGTCGACGAAGCGCTCCTCGTCGCTGTCGATGACGTTTTCGATGGCGTACTCGACTTCTGATTCGGCAGTACTCGAGAGGTCGCCGTAACTAACCGTTCGGAGGGTTTTGACGTTCTCTCCCGGGGGTTCGATTTCGATCCGATCACCGATGTTGATTCCGGCGTCGTCGGTCAACGCCGCCTCGACGAGCCTGAAATCCGTCTCCCCGAGCGCAAAAGCGACCGGCGACCGTTCGTACTGCGGCCGATCGTCATTCGGACTGCCCCGTGGAAGGAAATCCAGCACAACCGCGGTCCGTGGTGTCTCTCCGTCGCCGTCGTCAGTCATATCATCGTATATGAGGAGACAATATTTAAAATAGGGGCAGAACCCTCAGTCGCCAACCGATCAGGCGTACTTCGCCACGATATCGAGCACGTCGTCGAGTTCCTCGCCGGACAGGGTGTATCGGCCCTGTGCGAAGAGCGTCCGAAGTTCGTCCCGGTCGCCCGGAAGGACGTCCGCGATCTTGTAGGCGGTCGCTTCGTCGACTTTCTCGAGTTCGAGCAGTTCCTCGACCAGCTTACGGGATTCCTCGGCATCGAGGTCTGCGAACCGGTTTACGTGCTCGATGGCACGCGCGAGCTCGTATCGCATCTCGCGGTCCTCATCAAGCGCGCGTTCGGCCTCGATGTCTTCGAGGAGCTCTTTCGCCTCGGGGGTCGTGAGATACTCCTCGTCGAGTACCTCCTTGAAGATCGTCATGCCTGCTGGGGTCGGAGGTGGGCGGCAGCAGCGATCAGCGTCTTCGTCACGCTACCGTCTTCGATCTCCACTTTGAACGCACTTCCCTGTTCGCCGACGACCGTTCCGGTTCGGCCGTTGAACCGCGGGTGGAACTGACCTTTCGGCACGGAAGGATCGAGTTTCAAGTGGACCTTCTCGCCGTTGTCGAACTGCTGGACGGCGCGTTGTGGCGGTGACGCACCGCGGTCTCGAGCATCGTTCTTCAGTTTGTTGCGGGTTCCTTCCCGCGGACCGTTAGAGCTAGGCATTCTTATAGCGGTCTAAACGGCTCCAACACATAAAACGTGCGTTACGCCGACGCCAATCGGTTATATCCGACCGACTTCGTCGACTGCGACGCTTTCGACGCCGTCGACGCCGGCGAAGGCGTCCTCGACGGCGTCCGTACCGCCCGCTTCGTCAGGAATGAGCACAGTCGGGAACAGCGCGATCAGACCGAACGCGACGTCCTCGCGGTCGACGCGGCTGATCTTTGCACCCTCCGGCAGCGCGTTTTCGAGCCGCTCCTGGAGGTCATCGAGATCGATTTCGGGGCTCTGCGGCATGACCTTCATTTTGGCAGCGACTTTCCCCATAGTTACGGACCCATGAACCCACAGTCGGGGCACTCATAGAGGTTGCTCTGTTTGCGACACTTCGAACAGCGATAGATCAGGGTGCCACACTCCGGGCAGTCGAACTTCGCCGCGCTCGTCCCGGCGATGTTGATCCCGCAGGAGATACACGTGTGCTCCCTGCGTTCGTCGCTTGTGGAACTCATACTGAACGATCGGTCGGCGTGACATTTAACGCTTGCCAACCTCGCCGGAACGATCTGCCCATTCGTGTCCAAAGATCGATTCGGGACGGCTCCGAACCGGAGTCGTGTCCGTCCGACCGGTGAAGCCTTCCGGTTCCGCTTCGAAGTCCCGATATGGATTCCGGCGGAGACCTGGCTGACGTTCGGGAGGTGGTCCGAAAGCTCCGATCGGAAGCGACGGCGACGAACGAGCGGCGACTCCTCGTCCTCAGCGGCGCCCCGGCTGCTACCCGGACAACCGCGCGAACGGCCGTCGAAACGGGCTCGTTCGACGGATCCGTCGTGACCGTCTCCGATCGGGCGATCGCGGGCGAACGGATCCAGCCGAGATCGACCGGCGAACTCCTCGGAACGACACACGACTGTATCGTCCTCGACTGTCACGGGGCGTGTCTGCCGAACGCCCTCGGACAGGCGACCGGTGCCGTCGACGGTGGTGGGCTGTTGATCCTGCTTGTACCGCCGCTCGATGCGTGGCCCGAGACTGACTGTGCGCTGGAAGAAACGCTCTCGGCACCGCCGTTTTCTCCCGATGCTGTCGACAATCGATTCAAGCGGCGGCTGGTCCGGACGCTGTGCGCTCATCGGGGGGTCGCCATCGTCGACGTCGATGCGAATGAGGTTTTAAAACGAGGCTGTACTGATCCGGCTCCGCGGCGCCCAGGGACGGACGTAACGCCGCCCGAGTCGCACGCTTTTCCCGCGTCGGTGTACGAGGCGTGCCGGACGACCGACCAGCGGGACGCAGTTCACCGCTGTGAACGCCTTTCGAACCCCGGTACCGCCATCGTTCTCGAGGCGGACCGGGGTCGGGGAAAATCGAGTGCAGCCGGATTCGCCGCGGCATCACTCGCAATCGAGGGGACCGATGTGCTCGTCACCGCCCCCGATTACCGGAACACAGCCGAACTCTTCGATCGGGCGGTAGAAACGCTCCGAACGCTCGGCTCGCTCGCTGCCGACGAGCGGGACGGGTCGAATCGCCCGGCGATACGCGCGATCGATGGCGGCTCGATTCGGTTCGAGAAACCACCGGACGCGGTGAACGCATCGGCGGGCGTCTGTTTCGTTGACGAGGCGGCCGCGCTCCCGGTCCGAACGCTCGAAACGCTTCTATCGGTCGCCCCGTCGAGCTGTTTCACGACGACTGTCCGGGGGTACGAGGGGGCCGGCCGTGGGTTCGACGTCCGCTTCCGCGATCGTCTCGACGAAGAGCGGTCCGTCACGGCGATGACACTCTCGGAGCCGATCCGGTATGCGGAGAGCGATCCGATCGAAGCGTGGCTGTTTCACGCGCTACTGCTCGGCGCAACGCCACCCCCAGCCGAGCTCATCAGCGAGTCGACACCGGCTGAGGCGGCCTACGAACGGTTTGACCGCGACGAACTCGCCGCCGATGAGACACGACTCCGGGAGGCGTTCGGACTGCTTGTGGCCGCCCATTACCGAACAGAGCCGAACGACCTCGCCCGGTTGCTCGACGCGCCGAACGTCGCGATCCGAGCGCTCACCGTGGACGATCACGTCGTCTCGGTCGCACTCTTGGGGCGGGAAGGTGGCCTCGAGGAGTCGATCCGCCGGACTGCGTACGAAGGCGATCGGATCGAGGGGAACCTCGTTCCGGATCTGTTGACGAGCCAACTCCGGGACCCCGACGCCGGCGTTCCGGTCGGCCTTCGCATAATGCGGATCGCTACCCACCACGCCGTCCGGTCGACGGGGTTCGGATCGGCGCTCCTGGACGCGATCGAGACCGAGTTCGATCCCAACGGGGACAGTGCCGACGGACGGTTCGAGGCTGTCGATTATTTGGCGACCAGTTACGGCGCGACTCCGGAACTGCTCCGGTTTTGGCGGACAAACGGCTACCGGATGGCGCATCTCTCTTCGACGCGCAACGACACGAGCGGCGAGCACTCTGCTGTCATGCTGTTTCCCCTTTCCCCGGTCGGACAAGATGTGTTCGACAGACACACTGAGTGGTTCCGTCGACGGCTTCCCGATGTACTCGCTGAGCCACTCGGATCAGTCGAACCGGATATCGTTCGGGGCGTGTTGGCCGCGACAGCGGGGACTACCCGGGTTTCACTGTCAGATTTCGAGTGGCGGCTGGTCGCCAGCGCGGCATACGGACCCGGGCGATACGGAACCGCTCCGGGCCCGTTTCGGGGGCTCGCTTTCAGAGCCCTCCTCGACAGTACGCTCGATGATGCGGAAACCGAGCGGTTGCTTGTCCTGAAAGTCCTTCAGGGCCGGCCGTGGGACGCGACCACTGCTGCGCTCGGATACGCCTCGGAACGCGCCTGCAAACGGGCTCTTGGGAACGCGTTCAAACCGATCGTCGAGGCGTATGGCACCGACATCGCGCGAAACGAGGCCGACCGGTATCGCTCTCGGGAGTAGCGCCCCGGACAGATTTATTGCCGGTATCCGGCATAGTGTGTCTATGATTCGGAAGGTGTTCGTGCTGTTCGGCGTCGTCGAGATGATTGTCCCGGAGCCGATCATCGACGTCTACGAGCAGGTCGGTCTCAAAAATCCCGAGGCTGCACGGCTCCGACCGAACGCGAATCTGCTTGCCCGTCTCGAAGGCGTGTTGGTGGTCGGGCTACTCGTCCGTAGCCGAAAGCGATCCTCGATCGCATGCCGGCTTCTCGGGGGTATTGGACTCTTGGCGATACTCCATCCCCTGCCGCTCATTCGGTTCAGTCAGTTGTTCACCTACGAGAACCCCTCGGAACTCGAACTCCGACCCTGGGTGAAGCCGGCCGCACGGTTGCTCGGCGTGCTATTCTTCGCCGCGATTTTGTCGTCGGATCCGAAAACCGGACCGGAACGGTCCAAATAGAGCCGCCTCTACAGGGAGTGAGTCGTCAGACGGATGCCGTCACCCATCGGAATCGAACGGCCAGAATCAAAACAGCAACCGGGCTACTCGTACAGCCAGGTTTCGTCGATCCGATCGTAGCTGTGTAGCTCTTCGTCGTCGAAGAACAGCCCGATCTCGCGCTTCGCGGATCCCTCCTCGGTGTCGGAGCCGTGGATGACGTTCCGACCCAGATCGAGCCCGAAGTCGCCACGGATCGTCCCGGGCGCGGACTCGGCGGGGTCGGTCTCGCCCATCATCGTTCGGACCTGCGCGATCGCATCCTGGCCCTCCCAGACCATCGCAAAGACCGGTCCGGAGGTGATAAACGACGAGAGATCGTCGAAGAACGGCTTGTCGACGTGTTCGGCGTAATGTTCCCGCGCGAGTTCGCCGTCGATCTGCATGAACTTGCCCGCGACGAGTTTCAGACCACGGTCCTCGAACCGCGAGACGATCTCGCCGATGAGTCCGCGCTGGACGCCGTCGGGCTTGACCATGACGAACGTGCGTTCGGTCTCTGTCATCTACGCCTCGACCTCCCCTTCGTCTTCCTCGTCGTCGGCGTCTTCTTCGTCGACTTCGGGCTCTTCGTCGTCTGCCGCGCCATCGTCCGCTGCCTCAGCTTCCTGTTCGTCTACTTCGGTGTCCTCGACGTCTGGATCCGTGTCTTCCTCGGATGCCTCGGTCTCCGTGTCTTCCGGCTCCGGCTCGGCTTCGGCCGAATCCTCTTCGCCGCCTATCCATTCGAGATCGCGTGCTTCACGGCCCATGAAGTAGTTTTTTTCGCACTTCGCATCAGCAAACCAAAGCACCGTGCCGTCGGTCTCGACGTACATCGTGCCGGTGCCGGGTTCGATCTCCTGACCGCTGTAATCACAGGTGCGTTTCTGAACCATTATTGGCCTCCGATGGAATCGGCTTCCCGAGCCGTCTCGCGGAGCTGTAACACATCGCCGACACGGACCGGACCGAGGACGTTCCGGGCGATGATACGCCCCTGGTTTTCGCCCTCTTGGATCCGGCACTTGACCTGCATGGCCTCGCCGTGCATGCCGGTCTTGCCGACGATCTCGATCACTTCGGCGGGGGTTGCGCCGCCCCCGTCGTTTTCAGTACTCATCGTCTCTCACCTACTGGAGTTCCTCAACCTTTTCAGCGATATCCTCGACGTCGCCGCTCGCATCGCCGGCATCGACGATGGCTGCGGCGGCGCTACCGACCTGCAGGCCGGCAGCGTGGCCGATATCGTCCTGTGTGCCGACGAAGACGTACGGAATCTCCTTTTCGGCCGCGATCTCGGGGAGGTGCATGACGACCTCCTCGGGACTCACGTCCTCGGCGACGAAGACGAGCTCGGCGTTGCCGCGCTCGACGGCTTTGGTCGTTTCGTTCGTACCTTTCTTTACTGAACCTGTGTCCCGGGCTACCTCAAGCGCCTCGATGGCGTCGTCCTCGAGGTCGGCCGGCACGTCGAAATCCACGTATACTGACATTGTTGACTCCTCCTACGCGCGGGCTCGCGCTCCCCCGCCGTCGAATCCGAAGCCGTCCGAGTCGATCGGACGGACACCGGTTCTCACACCCGAACGGGTGCGTCTGAGTCCTGTCCGGCTAGGAGCATCACAACCCCGCGTAGGCTGTACACCACCGTACTGCGCCACTGCATAAAAGCGCTTATGAACAGCCGCGAGCGTGTGAACCGGGCGCAGGGTCGTTTTCGGCCCCGAGCGGGTGATCGCCTTGCGTTTCGACGCGACAAGAAGAGCCGCAGAGGTGGGTGATCGTTTCCTCTCCTCCAGAAAATCGTTAAAACAAAAAATAGTTTTTTGATTACCGAACTGAAATTCGCTCAGAGAAAGGTTTTAAGTAGGTCGCCGTCGTATACAACACTGTATGAGTACCCAAGAGACCGTCCGCCGTCAATCCGGAAGCGTCGAAGAAACCGCCCTCAAGATCGATCCCGAAAAGGCCGAACAGATAGTCGACGCGCTGAACACAGACCTCGCCGCGACGTACGTGCTGTATCACCAGATCAAAAAGCACCACTGGAACGTCGAGGGCGCGGAGTTCCTCGAAATCCACGAGTATCTCGGGGAGATCACCGAAGACCTCGAAGAAAGCGCCGACGAGCTCGCTGAGCGAGCCCAGGCTATCGGCGGCGTTCCGCTGTCGGGCGGCGCGACGTACGAGGAGCACGCGCCGATCGAACCGGAGGGCGACGACGTCTACGACATCCGAACGTCGCTGGAGAACGACATGGAGGCGTTCGGCGTCATCATCGAAGCGATCCGGGATCACATCCAACTGACGAACGACCTCGGCGATTACGCGACCGAGGAACTCCTCCGGGAGACGCTCGAAACCGTCGAAGAGCACGCCCACCACCTCGAGCACTACCTCGAAGACGACACGCTGGTCGTAGATTCGGCGACGAACTAACGGAAAACGGTCGGGTCGTTCCTCAACTGTGCTCTTATCGCCGAACTTCGACGGTTACGTCGGTCGATATCCATCCGTCGCTGTTGTCCGGTTCGGTGAACACTGTTCGTTTCGGCGACGTCGCATGGGCACGGAGACCGACGACCCCGTCATTTCTTTCGGTGACATCAGTCTCGTCCTCGTCGGTGGTGGCTACCATTACCGAGCACTCGGCACCCCACCGTCTAAAGGATTTTGGTCGGCCTAAACCAGTGGGCAGCTAGTGACGTCCGAAAGGCTGTTGTGTCGCTTACACTCCACGGGCTCCGCGTCCAACTCACAGCGACGGGTCGCAAGCGATGGATTTATTCAGAACTCTCAGATAGCTTCGTATATGTCCCATATGAGCCGATACGGATCGATCGACTACTCCAGATGGGCGAAGGGGTCCTTTCTGGCCGGAGTCGCGTTGCTCTTGATCGGTGCGGCCGGCGAATTCGTGATCGTAGAGACACAGCAAACCGTCCCCGGGTGGGTTCATTCGTTCCTCATCGACGTCGAGATTATCGGCGTGCTCATCGCCCTGGTGTTGCCGATCGTTTTCGCGATCGTCTTGCCGCTGACCGAGTAGTTGCTAGCGATATCAAAGGAGCGATACCAGGCCGCACGCACTTTCGGTCTCACTCTCCTCCGTGCGAAGAGGTATACGCTATGGACCCGAAAACTCTCTATGGCTGAATCAACTGACGAAGTCACGAACGCCGTCGCCGACGAAGTCAACGAAAGTGGGATGGGTCCCGCCGCGATAGCGGCCATCGGCTCGGTCGGACTGGCGCTGTATTACTACTACGTCCGCGGCGAAAAACAGCGCGGACAGTTCGTCGGACTGTGGCCCGCGACGATTCTCGCGCTGGCTACCTACCTCAAACTTGCGGACATAAAACAACTGCTTGAGGAAGCTGAGGACTGATACGCACTGACCGTCCCTTCTCTCCCGCATAGCAAACGGGATATCAAGCGACGACTCCGGTCCAGGCGACACCGCAGCGTCTTGTGGCTGGGGGTACCCCTAACCGTGACTTGTTCCCCGCACCGTTTGCTCGGACCGGGGTTTAATCGCTGTTCTGACGGAAAATATTGCATCCTGTCGGGGCCGTCGGATGCCAAGCCGTACGTCTAAATAGCACTGATCGGTCAGCGTGCTGTGTCCCCTGTCTCAGAGCCGATAGAGTACCAGCACGATAGCGAGGCTGATGATTGTGACGGCGCCGACTGCGGCCAACAGAAACCGTCCGATAGCGGCCGAGAAGGTGAACCTGAAGACAGAACTGAACGCTATCGTCACCATGCCGATTGCGAGCAGGTAGCCGCCGAGATTCTTTCCCGATTCCAAACGCGGTTCGGTGCTACTCACTGTTGGACTCCCCGTCGATCCAGCCTGACATCCAGGACCCCCATCAGGTGTGAGAGCCACAGCCCGACCGTCAGGCCGAACGTCATCGAGACGGCCGCAACCCGTATCTCCTGCGGGAGTGGAGAGAGCGCGAGCACCACGCAGGCCCCCCCGAATACGATCATCAGTCCATACTGTATTTTTGTCAAACGGTCCATACGTTCAGGTTTGGTCCCGAGGCTTGTATATATTGATACAGCGGAATCGGCGACCACGACAATCCATCCGACGATGAATCACGGCGATAGATCGAACCACGGATCTCCGACACTATTCAAGCCCGATCTACTCAGTGAATCGAGACAATCCTCGGCTCCCTAGAACTTGGCTGTCCCGCCCTCAACGAGCCCCGAAGCCCCGATATCCTGCCGAGCCTGGTCGAGGTCAGCCGGACTCTCACAGACGACCAGCGTCTCCCGGTTGTCGATCGCATGAAACTGATATCGATCCGGATCGGAGAGACTCCTGAGCGCATGGTGGTACGCCCGGACCGGGTACCGCTGTGAGCCGGGGCCCCACAGGCTCATATCGTGCACTGCCGAATCGTCTCTGAGTTCCTCGACGATCGACGCGAACGCCTCGATGTCATCGATATCGAGCCCGTTCTCGGGAACGATGACCCCCGGTTCGGATTCGGCCTCGACGGATTGCTGTTCGAAGTCGACGGATTCGTACTCGTCGACGTACGCTTCGAGCCGTTGTTCGACAGATTCGGGGGTTTCGGCGTCACTGCGATACCGGACGTAAAGACTGAACGCGCCCATGCCCCGAGGCTACGGGAGAAACAGGCATACATCTTTGCAAGCGGCTACCGATCCACCGACGGGCTTCCGAAGCGGGACCGCGGACGATTCCGCGATAGTCGGAAACCCAAACCGAATTACTCGCTGAGCCCCAAGGGCGACCGATGGGAGCGTGTACGCTGTGTGATCTTTCGACGCCTCAGCAGCCGGTGACGGACGAGGACGTCGACGGCGAGTTCTGCTGTCGCGGCTGTCTCGAGGTGTATCGAACCCTCGGTGATGTCGACCCCGAAACGCTAGACACTGAGTCGATCCGGGAGGTCGACGACGAACCGTCCGATGCGGTGCCCGAGGACGCCGAAACGGCGTATCTCTCGATCGACGGGCTCCACTGTTCGACCTGTGAACTCTTTATCGAGGCCACCGCGGGCGACATCGACGGCGTCTACGACGCCGACGCCAGTTACTCGACGGATATGGCCCGCGTGAGCTACGATCCGGACGCCTGCGAACGGGAGGCGCTACCCGAAAAGCTCAGCAAATTCGGCTACTACGCCTCCGAGCCGGACGAAGAGCCGGACAGCTTCCTCGATCGGCTATCGTTCGATGACTACCGATCGGTCGTCGCGATTCTCGTCATGATGCCGGTGATGGCTCCGTATCTCCTGTTCGTTTATCCGACGTACGTCGGGATCTATCCTCAGGAGTTCCTCTTCGGATCGAACCTCTATTTCATGGTGTTCGTGCCGCTTTTCGTCTGGAGTACGATCATCGTCGTTGGGGTCGGTTACCCGTTCTTTAGGGGCGCGTACGTGAGCCTGCGGGTCGGACAACCCAATATGGACGTGCTGATCGCGCTGGCGGTCAGCGCGGCGTATCTTTATTCTACCGCCTCACTTTTTGTTCTCGAGGGCCGGACGCTGTACTTCGACGTAGCGGTAATGATCCTCGCAGTCGTTACCGTCGGCGACAACGTCGAGTCACGCGTCAAAGAGCGGGCACTCGGGTATTACTCCGAGCTAGCCGAATCGCGCGTGACACATGCCAGACGGCTCTCGTCGGATGGTTCGACGGAGCAGGTCGAACTGAACGCCTGTGAGCCCGGCGATCACGTCCTGGTCCGCCCCGGCGAGCGGATCCCGGTCGACGGCCACGTCGTCGACGGGACAGCTGCCGTCGACGAATCGGTCGTCACCGGGGAGTCGATCCCGGTCCCGAAATCGGCTGGATCGGCGGTCATCGGCGGCTCGATCGTCACTGACAACGCCCTGGTCATCGAGATCGGCGAGGACGGAACCAGCACCGTCGACCGGCTGATGGAACTGCTGTGGTCGGTCCAGAGTGCCGACGCGGGGGCCCAGCGGGTCGCAAACCGGTTCGCGCTCGTCTTCGTCCCTGTCGTCATCACGATCGCGACTCTCACGACGCTTGGATGGCTCTACGCCGGCCGTCCGGTCGGGGAGGCGATTTTGATCGGCGTCTCGGTGCTCGTCGTTTCCTGTCCCTGTTCGCTCGGCATCGCGACGCCGCTGGCGCTC
>Ga0102935_1000017_pt1 | contig 49424 bp, 48 predicted proteins | sample SalPonR2_A_D2_MG_FD_78508 | JGI IMG/M metagenome (GOLD analysis project Ga0102935, IMG submission 78508) | Salt pond soil microbial communities from South San Francisco under conditions of wetland restoration - Salt Pond MetaG R2_A_D2_MG | ecosystem: Environmental > Aquatic > Marine > Intertidal... | reverse complement strand
TAAGGATATCTCTAGTAGCCTCATCCAAGACTTTTCTGTAATATTGGGAATTCATCTTTAACAAAAAAATCAGAGGCCTCTATTTCAAGGCCCCTACGCAAAGATTAGTTTATTGGCCTGTGAGTATTTCGTTGACTCTGTTGTGGGCCTGTTCGAGTTTTTGTTCTTCGTTGTTGAGTTCTCTGACGAGGTTCTGTGTTGCGTCTTCGATGTTTAGGTCTTTGTTTGTCAGTCTTTCTTCGTTGGATAGGATTCTGACTGTTTCCTCCAGTTCTGTTCGGACTTCTCCGACGATTTCCTCTAGTCTTTGTTCGTCCTGTATGTAGGCCTCTCTGAATTCTTCTTTGGACATGTCTCCGTTTTCGTAGTGCTGGATTTCCTGGAGCATGTGGTGATCTATCTGTCTGATGGCTTTTATCTCTTTGAAAAGTCTTTTCAGGTCGTTGATGAACTCTTGATCAAGTTTCATCTCCTGCATGTGTTCATTATGGATTTCCTGTACTTCTTCAATTGCTTCTTCAAGTTCTCCAAGTTCTACTCCTGTCTCGTCTTCGATTGTCTGTAGTCCTTTAGCTGCGGATCTCATTCTGTCTGTTGGCATACAACTTAATTGTGAAAGATGTTATTTAATTTATTCGCCTAAAAGGATCAAAGGGCCTTTTGTAGAGAGGAAAAAGCAAAAATTAAGAGAAAGATAAAAATATGTGGGTAGGAATTTGTTTTTTACAGCTGGAATTCGTGTCCCTGTTTCGCTACACTGAATCCTCTCTCATTTAATTCCTTTCTTTCCTCTGAATCATCCCTCAAAACAGGATTTGTGTGATTCATGTGTGTGAAGTAAATCTTCGTATCAAGATCATCGAACTGATCCAGGCTTCTCCTAATCGGAGGATGAGGGACTTCTTCATATCTGCCTAGTTCTTCTTCACTCCAGAAAGTTCCATCGATCAATGCTATATCCGCCTCTTTTACACAGGCCTCTATCTCATCAGTGAACTCCGTAATATCAGCCAGGTAAAACAATTTCTTGTTTTCTCCGTGAACCATGTATCCTGTCGTATTGTAGTTGACGTGCTGATGATAGAACTGATGAGACTCAACTCTTCCACCTTGAATATCTATCACGTCTCCGTCAGTGAAATCATGCATCTCCAAGTTATCCCTGTCAATCAACAGTCTGTAAGGATCGTTCTTCATCATGTAATCCTTGACTTCTTCACAACAATAAACGCTCAAATCCGATGCATCAGGGCCTTCAGGCCCGAAGAACTGTAGTCCTGTCACGTGCCCAAGTGTTGCCAATGGAAGGAACACACCGTCGATATACTCTCCACCCTTTAACTGCATCCTGATATCGGGAGAGGCCTCTATCAAGTATCTTGCAGAATTCTCATTATCATTCTGCTTCAACATTATAGAAGAGACAAAATGCTGTTCCTCAGGGTTTTCACGGGCCTCACTGCATTTATCACAGTTACATCCTAGGTGAGGGACGCCTCCATCCTGTACGTTTCCCAGTACCTCAACTTTCATAGTAGAAATTTGATACCTCCTTGAACAATTAGAACTACAGAAAGCTAATAATAAAAAACAAATCATACACCAAAATCAAGACCTGATTTAAAAACTACTGAAAAAAACACAGTAATACATCAACGCCGGGTTGGCAGAGTAGTTATGCAGCGGCCTGCAAAGCCGCCTACCAGGGTGCAAATCCCTGACCCGGCTTTTTACCCTCAAATTTCCATTAGAGGTCTGTTTTTCTGTTGTTTATTTGAAATTAATGTTCCAAATACTGTTTATAAGAGGTATTGAAAAATTTATGAGAGAGAAAGTGCGTCAGGGCTATGAGGCAGGAGATTACGAAGGACAGTACAGAAACAATAGAGGTATAAGGCATGAGGAGGAAGAATTATTCGATAAACTGTTTGAGATGATGCCGGAGAACGGAGAAATACTGGATCTTGGATGCGGGACAGGTGAGCCTTTCGACAGATTTCTTGTTGATCAAGGTTTCGATGTTACAGGTGTTGATATCGTTGAAAAACATATATACTCGGCGAGAGAGCACGTTCCAGAAGCCCACTTCTTTCAAGGAGATTTCTTCGATGTTAAGCCTGAGAAAGGAAAGTTCGATGCAGTTGTCAGTTTCTATGCAATTTTCCATCTTCCGAGAGAGGAACATTCCGATCTCTTCGAGCATATCAATGATTTACTGAGAGACGACGGCGTTATTCTTGTGACTGTAGGAGCCAGTGAGATGGATGAGCACAAGACTGAGGACTGGGCTGATTCCGAGATGGTGTGGAGCTCTTACAGCCAAGAGAAGAATCTGGAGTTAATCGAGAATGCCGGATTTAACGTAGTTGAGACTTACGAAGAAGAAAATGAAGACGAACACCATCTATGGGTGCTCGCAGAGAAAAAATAAAGAAAAAAGTTTGTGAGGCTTTTTCAGGCCTCTAAAGAATCTTTCTTAGAAGTCGAAGCTTCCTTTCGTGACTATCTCATCCATGTCTTTTCTTCCGTTCGGATGAACTTGCATGTCTTCATCAAGCTCTGATTCGTCTCCTTCACTTCCTACTGCGATCATGGCTTCTACTTCAAATCCTTCAGGGATATCCAGTTCTTCTTTGGCTTTCTCGTAGTCGAATCCCTGCATCCCGTGTGCTACAAGTCCTCTTCTCGCAGCCTCTAATGCAAAATTCTCCCATGCAGCTCCTGTATCAAAGCTGTGTGTCACTGAGTCCTCTCCGTTGTGATCAAAAGTAGTTTTTGAAGCCACAACAACAAGCGCGTATCCTCTGGAGGCCCATGAAGCATTAAAGTCATTCATTAGATTCTCAAATACATCCCATTCACTGTCTTCATGAGTGGCGTACATGAATCTCCAGCTCTGATTATTGTAACTGCTTGGTGCCCATCTAGCAGCTTCAAACATTGCATTCAGATCCTCATCGCTCATGTCTCTCTCCAAAGCCCTTGGAGAATACCTGTTGACGAAAATTGGATCTATATCGTGATTTGGCTTTCTTTTCCCTCTAACGTTTTCTCTTATTTCTTCCATTAATTAAATCACCTAAGTAAGTTACTAAAAGTAAGTTATATCAAGGCTTCGATAAATCGAAATGTCGGCCGAACTAAGGATCTCCTTCAAGCCTTCCGTGTTTTATAGTTCTTTAGGCCTCTACTTGTTTTATGGAGTTACATTTTCTGGGGACTGGCGGAGGAAGATACGTCACAGGCATGCAGAAGAGAAAGACAGGAGGAATAATCATCAAAACAGACGAGACGCAAATACATGTTGATCCCGGGCCTGGAGCTCTAGTGAACAGTCACGAGATGCTTGAAAATTCTGAAGAGACTGAGGCTGTGCTTGTAAGCCATGCACATATGGATCATTTCAACGATGCTCAAGCGATCATTGAAATGATGGTAGAAGCATACAACAACGCAGGGATACTTCTTGCAAACAGGACTGTACTTGAAGGATTCGGAGACATCGAGAAATCTATATCAGATCATCATCAGGGCCTCTGTGGACGTATAGATACAATGAAGGAAGGCTCAACTCATGAAGTAGAGGATCTAACTATTGAATGCCAGGAGATGTTCCACAGCGATCCTAGGACTGTTGGATTTACTTTTGAAAACGATAAAAAGAAGATCGGATTCTGGACAGACACAGAATATTCGGACGAACTAGTTGATTTTTACAGCGACTGTGATACTCTTGTTATTTATTGTTCAAGGCCAAAAGATGCTCCTACGAACTCTCATACAGCTGTGGATGAAGTACCGGATATAGTAGAGGCCTCTGAAGCAGAAACAATTATACTGACGCATTTCGGATACAAACTGCTTGATGAAGGAGTAGAAGAACAGAAAGAATGGCTTGAAGAGGAAATAGATCAGAAAGTAATATTGGCAGAAGACGGAATAAAGTTCCCAGGCAACAGAACGCTTGACGCCTTTTAGAATTATTAAAGCTCCTTGATCTGTTTTACTGTATCCTCATTTAATTTGATCTCAGCTTGAGAATGCAGGCCTCCATTAATACAAGTTATTCCTTCTACTTTTTCGTTTCCTGCTCCTTCATGAATATGGCCTCCAATACTGAGTAAAGGAGAATACTCTTCAATCATATCTCTAACGACTAGTGATCCATAGTGTCTTCCATCGGCTGGAGAATCTGGATTATCTATCATATCAAGGGACGTATTGTGAGGAACATTGTGAGATAAAAACACTACAGGCCTCTTAGAAGCCTTGAAAAGTTCGCTTATCTCCTTTCTGTTCTCATTGTATTCTTCCCTCATTTCTTCGAGTTCTCCAGGATCGTCAGGCTTTTCATCTTCATACTGAGGGACTTCAGGGCCTGAACACGGGCCGTATCCGATAAAACTAAGTTCTTCAAGCTCCAGACTTGTTCTGTTGATATTGTGAATGTTTTCAAACTCATCCACAAGTTGCTGGAAACGGTTCTCTTCAAGTACTTCCCAGTCATTTCCTCCTATCCAGTCCCAGTTTCCAGGGATAAGTAAAACAGGCTTTCCGAAATCATTGAGATAATTAAGTACGTTTTCACCTTCTTCAAGAGACGTCTGTATATATTTACGTGATTTTTCACGGCCAAGGATATCGTACCATTCTCTTTCAGAATCTATCGACTTGAACATGGCCTCTCGCATCTCATCAGAATCTCCACAGATATCTCCTGTAGCTATTATAAAATCAGCTTCAGAGGCCTCTTCATCCATATTAGGTACTTTTCCATGACAATCTCCTACTACAATAATCTTCATAAGTGAAAATTTGAACTTAGAGATTTAAACAGTTAAGAAATTTGGAGAAATATAGAAAGAAAAGAAAGTAACTATACTTCCTGATCCTGACTTAGAGCTCTCCTGATGAATCCTGCTCCTGCTTTTCTTTCGCCAGGCTCCAGAGAAACATCAGTTGTCTCATTCCTTCCCTGAGTTTCTGTACCCATGAAAGCTGTGTCGGATCCCAGAGAATCAGCTTCTTTATCTGCAACTTCACCAGGATACTGATTTCCTGAAGCAGCTACATTTGAGCTTTCCTGAAGAGACCCCCAGTTTTCGACATCATAATCAATATTTCCTACGTCAGGCCTCTGAACAGAGCCTTCAGCGACATAGGCCTGTACCTCTCCATCGTTTTCAACATATAGGACTGTATCTCCATACTCTGGATCTGCATCGATAGCAGGAGCAACTTCTGTTCCAAGAGTTCTGGAAAGATCATCCGCAACGTCTTTTCGAGTGTTAATTGAATCAATTGTCATAGTTATATTTACTATATAGTGACAACACTTTTTTATATCTTTGTCCATCTCATAGTCAGAGCTCTTGAGACATTCAAACAATTTTTAAATCTAAAGGCCTCTAAAACGTATAGTATGGGGCTTGCTTCAATTAAGGGTGGATGTTTTGTATCCGCCGAGAATGTTTTCGATCATTCAAGTTAGTCCCCAGTATATCGATTTCTTGAGATGTGATTCAATTATGCAAAGATTAATCCTGACTAGACTTAGCTATATTTCTGAAAATCATTTTAACAGTTCCTTGGGAACTTCTTTTCAGGAGGCCTGAAATTATACTATGTTAGGAGATTATACGCCGGAAGAATTTGAAGAAAAATGGAGTGAAAAATGGGTTAGGAACGGGACTTACGACTATCAGGAGGATGAAGATAAAGAAGTGTTCGCAGTTGATACACCACCTCCGACTGTCTCGGGAAGCCTTCATTTCGGACATACTTATGGAAATACTTTGACTGATTTCATGGCGCGTTTCCAGCGCATGAACGGAAAAGACGTGTACTTTCCGTTCGGATACGACGACAACGGGATCGCAAGCGAAAGACTGACAGAAAGAGAGCTGGATATAAGGCATCAGAACTTTACACGTGGAGAGTTCCAGGAGAAAGTCAGAGAGGTCTGTGAAAAATACGAGAAAGACTTCACAGAGGCCATGCAGGAGTTCGCCTTCTCAATGGACTGGAACAATACTTACAAGACTATCGAGCCAAGAGTACAGAGAACAAGTCAGCTTTCATTCATTGATCTTTACGAGAAAGGAAGAGAATATAGACAGAAAGCTCCCGCGATCTGGTGTCCTGAATGTGAGACAGCCATCTCACAGGTAGAGACCGAGGATATGGAAGAAAAAAGTCATTTCAACGATATAGAGTTCCCACTGGCGACAGGCAACGGATCAGTCATGATCTCGACTACGAGACCTGAACTGCTTCCAGCCTGTGTAGCTATAATCGTTCATCCGGAAGACGAGGCGAATAACAATCTTGTCGGTGAAAAAGCAGAAGTTCCATTGTTTGACTACGAAGTCCCTATAATTGAAGACGAGCGAGTTGACATGGAGACAGGTACAGGAGTAGTCATGTGCTGTACATTCGGAGATCAGAACGACATTGAATGGTACCAGGCCCATGACTTGGACTTAAGAGTCGCCATGGATGAATCCGGAAAGATGACAGAGTTAGCTGAAAAATTTGAAGGCCTTGACAGGACAGAGGCTCGTGGAGAGATCGTCGAAGAACTTGACGAAAACGGATTCCTGATGGATCGCTGGGAGATCGAGCACACTGTACAGGTCCACGAGAGATGTGACGAGCCAATAGAATTCCTGGTCACAAAACAGTGGTATATCGAACTACTGGATCACAAGGAGAAGTATTTAGAGGCCGGAAAGAAGATGGACTGGCATCCAGAGAAAATGTTCACACGCTACGAACACTGGATCGAAGGCCTCCAATGGGACTGGTGCATCAGTCGTCAGAGAGATAGTGGCATCCCGATCCCTGTCTGGTACTGTAACGAATGTGGTGAAGAAATAATAGCAGATAAAGAAGATCTTCCAGTCAATCCAATCCAAGATGAGCCTCCTGTCAAAGAGTGCCCTGAGTGTGAGGCCTCCGAGTTCGAGGCCGAGGAGGATGTCCTGGATACATGGGCAACAAGTTCATTGACTCCTCTGATCAATGCTCACTGGGACTGGAACTCAGAGAGCGAAGAATACGAGATGGAGAGGCCTGAACTTTATCCTTCGAACTTGAGGCCTCAAGGCCATGACATCATCAGTTTCTGGCTTTTCCACACAGTTGTTAAATGCGTCGAACATACTGGCGAAGTTCCTTTCGACGAAGTCATGATCCATGGCTTTGTTCTGGATGAGAATAGGGAGAAAATGAGTAAGAGTGTTGGAAACGTTACGACTCCTGCAGAAGTTTTGGAGGAGTTCCCTGTCGATGCTGCTCGTTACTGGGGAGCACGCTCAAAGGTCGGCGACGATCTCGCACTCAAGGAGAAAGATCTAGTTGAAGGAGAAAAACTGATGAGGAAGATGTGGAACGCCTCCAAGCTCATCGATGATCTGACTCCTCATAAGGATATCGAAGTCGATGAGGAGGACTTGGATGAGATTGATCGCTGGCTCCTGGCAGAGATGGATGAATTGATCGAATTCACAACGGAAAAATTCGAGAACTACGAGTTCTCACTGGCTCGTGATCGTTTACGGGAGCGTTTCTTCAACATGTTCTGCAGTGATTATCTAGAGATCGCAAAGCAGAGGCTTGACGATGAGAAGAGCAAATCTACACAGTACACGCTGATTCAGGCTCATAGAAAGTTCTTGAAACTTTTCGCTCCGATGCTCTCACATACTACAGAGGAGATCTGGAACGAACTGTACGAAAATACGAGTATTCACAGAAGCAGTTGGCCAGAGGCCTCAGGAATGGAGGCAGATAAAGAGGCCGGAGAGAACGCTATGGAAGTCGTCTCTGCCTTGAGAAAGTTCAAGACGGAGCACCAGATGTCTTTGAACGAGGAGATCGAGAAAGCTGAAGTGTACGGGAATATTTCAGGCCTCGAAAATGCGATCAAGGAAGTTATGCACGTCAAAAGCCTTGAACAGCTTGAAGGCGAGCCTGAGACAGAGAAAAAAATCATTGAGATTAAGCTCAACTACTCCAAGGCAGGCCCAAAGTACGGTGACAAAGTTTCAGAGATAGAAGACGCCTTAGAGGAGAATGACTACATGATCGACGACGGAAGATTGGAAGTAGCTGACGAGCACCTGAAGCCGGAGATGTTCGAAGTCCGTGAAGAAAGAACTTACACTGACGAAGGAGAGATGATGGAGACGGAGAACACGATCGTTATAGTGCATTGAGAGGCCTTGAGGTCTCTCGCACATTTTATTAGAGCATAGAGAATAAAAAAATGTTAACTTTTCAGAGCCAATTTAGTCATCTACTTTGTACATCTGTATTATTACTCTGGCTTCATCAGTGCTAGCATTGTGAACATACAAAGGAAAATTATCAGTGATTAATATAGGAGCAAGGTTCTCATCCGTCGTTCCTATAGGAGGTCTATTTGACTCACCAGAGACCCCGAATCCATTTTGGGTTTCTGTACTGGAAAATGTTTCACTACTTGATGCTGGTGCAACTTCAATTTCATTGTTGTATTCATAGCCATCAGTAGTTTTAGCATATACTGTAGTTACTTTCCAAGTACCGTTATCTGGAGGAGAGTAAGTTGTTTGCTCGTCTTCTGATAATATAACTTCATCTATATTTGTGTTTCCTACACTCATTTGACATCAATCCATCAATAGTCGTAATTCGCAACTTGTTGTATTAAAAGCTTTTGATTTGTTGATGAGCCTCCGCTTCCTCCAGAATCAGTATTGATTCCCAAAACATGCCATGAAATATTGATACTGTCCTCATCACCATCGTATTCATCCGGTTCATTAGTATATCTCGTGGCTTTTACAGTGAAAGAGTTGGCTTCTTGATCTATATTGGATACTACAGCTTCTCTAGAAGTCTCAAATTCACCATTATCAACATCATGATCCCAACTTCTGTTACTAATCGAGGGAAATATAAAATCGTAGTCACTCACTGTTACTGTTTCTTCACCTTCACCATTGCTTATATTGACATTGCCGGATTCAATATTAAAACTGGCGTCTACAGTTTCTCCAATACCTCCTAATGAATTTACTGTAACAGTTCCGTCACCATCATCGCTTACTGAAACATTTGAGTCAAAGTTAATTCCAGAGACATCAGCCAGAATCTCACTGCCAGAGTCACTGACTGCCAATCCTCCAGAGCCTCCTCCACCTAAGTTTCCTACGTTAATTATGTCGTTGCCGTTCATGTCTAGAGGGCCTTGTTGTACGTCTACTCCGTCTGGATCTCTTAGTATCATTGAAGAGGCCGGCGTTATCCCTAGAGCTCCGATTGCTAGGGCTCCGAGGCCTGTCTTCTTCAAAAAGCTTCTTCTCGTCATTCCCTCTGATTTATCTTCTCTATCAGACAGTTCATTTCTTTCAGAGTCATTTTTGGAAGATTGTTTTTCTTCAATCCTTTCCTCTACTTTCTTTTCGATTAATTCTTCCAGTTCATCCGAAATATTTTCTTCAGAAAGTACGCCGTCACTGTCGTCCATGCTATAATAATTAAATTGTTTGTTTTTAAAGCTGACTTGAATTTGAAACAGCTCTAAAATTGTTTCAAAATACTTGGAGGAGGCCTCTTTCATTTTTCAAGTTAAAAGAATTTATCCTCATATTTTCTGTATGAGTAAGGATCAAAAGCATACAGAGATGTCTAAGTACGAGTTAAAGCGTCTGATGAACGAACTGGATGATATCAGAGGCCGGAATACAGAGCTCGTTTCTCTTTATATCCCTGCTGGATACGATATGTCGAAGATCTCCGAGTTCGTGACTTCGGAACAGTCAGAGGCCGAGAACATCAAGTCGAAGCATACGAGGACGAATGTTCAGGACGCACTCGGAAAGATCGGGAGGAAAGTTAAAGAGGAACAGAAGACTCCTGAAAACGGTGTGGCTTTTTTCGCCGGAAACGTTTCAGATACTGAAGGAAGGCCTGATATCAAGATTTGGGAAGTCATCCCTCCTCAGCCGATAGAATCTCGTCACTACAGATGTGACAAAGAGTTCGTGCTTGAGCCTTTGAAGAACATGGTGGTCGATGATCGTGTCTACGGATTGATCGTTCTTGACAAGTCAGAGGCGGCTATAGGATACCTTCAGGGAAGTCACGTGAAAACGGCGTACACCTTGGATTCGAATGTTCCAGGGAAGACAAGAGCGGGAGGACAGTCAGCTCAAAGATTCGCCCGTATCAGAAAACAGATGCTGAAGACTTTCCTGACAGAGATATCGGACAAAGCACAGAACGCTTTCCTTCCAAAAGCTCGAGAAGGAAAATTACTTGGAATCGTCATAGGAGGCCCTGGATTCGTAAAAGATAAACTTGTAGAAGATGATTACTTGCATAAAGAGCTTCAGGAACGCGTTATAGCGACAGAATCCATCGGGCATTCCGGGGAAGGAGCACTGAAGGAACTTGTGCAGAAGGCAGAGGAGAGTATCGATGATTCAGAGGCCGTCAGGGAAAAGAAGATGGTGAACGAATTTTTTGATCACTTGAAATCAGAGGACGGTAAATCAGAGTACGGAGTCGAACAGGTAAAACAGGCCCTCGACATGGGTGCTGTGGAAACATTGCTTGTATCAGAAGACCTAGAGATGTACGAAGCAAAATATGAATGTCCACAAGGCCATGAAAAAACAGTATACGAAAGAGAGGCCCACATAGATGATTCGATAGAATGCGATGAATGCAATGAAGAAATGCATTTAGAGGAAATGAGTCACGTAATCGATGCATTCGGAGACAAAGCAGAAGAAATGAGCAGTGAACTTGAAATAATCTCGACAGATCACGAAGAAGGACAAAGACTGATGAACATGAGCGGAATCGCAGCCATCCTTCGTTACAGGATTAGATAAGCTAGAATTTTTGCTACTAAATTTATAGAGGCCTCTACAAATTTTTCTTATTGTAAAGTGCTTTCTCTTGGGATTCTGTAAGCTCCTTTGTTGTAGAGTTTTTCGACTTGGAGAGGAGTTAAGGCCTTGTCGTAGATTCTGACGTCGTCTATTTTTCCTTCGTAGTATCGGTTGTCGTTTGACTTTGAGCCTATCTTGGTCTTATCTGGTTTTGATGTTAATTCTTTTCCCACTGTCTTGTCTTTCTTAATCAGTTCCCCATTTCTGTAAATTGCCATATACGGCTTTGTTGAGTCTACTGTGAACACCCAGTGATTCCACGTTTGCCAGTCAAATCCTGTCAAATCTACTGACATACGTTCTTCAGGGCTATCGCCGAAATCCCAATAAACTTTTCCATCATCCCAAGGAACATGTATAGTTAATACTCTATCCCCACTTAAGTCTTGAGCATGCATAATAAAGTCTTCCTTAGGTTGAGTGGATGCTCCTTTTGTCCAGAATGATATAGTTATTTTGTCTGTAGCAGGTATAGGAGAATTAGAGAATGATACATTCTCACTCCCATTGAAATTTGCTGCTTGTCCGTATACTCCTGTTGCTGTTAAATCAGCGCCGTTGTTTGTTCCATTGTTGTCGCCCCAGGCATCGTCTGCGTTACCATCAAGTTTGTATCGGCTAACTCCTCCTTCACTTTGGCCAGGAACGTCTTTCTCCTTCTTCAGTATTCCGGAGGGAGTACCGGTATTAGCTAAAGCCATTATTTCTGGGTGAGAAAGTGCTCTGTTGTAAATCCGCATATCGGCTAATTTTCCATCATAGTTTCTGTCCGAGTATCTTTCAGATATTCTTGTTTTAGTTGGATTTTGGAATGGAGGAGAAGACTCATTTACCTCTTTCTCTTTATTTGCGTCTATGAACAACTTAATTCTATCGCCATCAAAAACTGCAGTAACTCTGTACAATGTTTCCTTATTGAGCGTTGAACCAGAACTTGCTGATGTAAAGTTGCCGTCTACATCATTGAAACCTAATCTAAGCTTATCATCAACTATGTCAAAAAGGAAATTCTCCTGCTTATTATCAGGATCTCCTGAAACTATTAATGTCTCAAAATTTGAACCTGTGGTATCACGGTATAGCCAACAGGATAAAGTAAATGTTGATGAACTAATACTATCACTTAATTCTACATTGTCGCTTGTACCATCAAAGTCCAGAGAGTAGTTGCCTTTGTTCATAGATTCGTTCCATGTTGCTCCGTTAATCTGCCCTAAATTATTGAATGCACCGTCGTGTAGTATTTCGCCTTCACCTTTTTCCATTGGATAATAAGCCACGAGGCCTTCTGTTAAACTTCCGTGTTTGTATCCTTGTTGTAAATTCCCGCCGTGAGAAATATTGTCAGATGTCGTCCCAGAACTACTCTGCGAATCCTGAAAATCATTTGCATCCCAGTTCAGCTTCGGCATAGAATACTATTTATAGAGGCCTTTTATAGGATTTTTCGATTAACATGGAAGATGATTTAGTTCTTTAGATCTATTTTTCTTTTTATGTATATATCGAATCTGGCTTCTGATTCTGAAGAATTTACAGGAAACGTGTGGCTTTTAGAGGCCTCTGATGAGAAAGTTTTGATCGATGTCGGAGAGGGAGATTGCTGGGAGAGTATCAAAGAAGTTGAGGAAGTGGATAAAGTAGTGATAACTCATTCCCATCACGATCACGTCGATAATCTTGAAAAAGTCATGGAAAAGTTTGTGCCTGACTTCTATGCTTTTGAGCCTTCTAATCTACAAGTTGAGGCCTTTCAACTGTCTGAAGGAGAAAAGATCGAGTTGTGTGGTGAGATGTTTGAGGTGTTTCATACTCCGGGACATAAGGATGATTCGATCTGTCTTTACTCGGATTCAGGTATCCTTTTCACAGGTGATCTTGTTTTCCCTAGCGGGGCTTTTGGACGCACAGATCTTGACGAAGGGGATAGAGATAAACTGATCAACTCTATAGAGAAAATCGTTGAGTTGGATGCGGATTCGTTTTACTCCGGACACGGGGAAGCAGTGACCAAAAACGCTAATGAACATATCGAACTATCCCTGAAAAACGCTAGGAAGAAACAGCCAAAGTACTGAAGAACTGATTCCTCATATCGAGTCAGTCTTTAAATCGATTAAAAGTATAATTCCAGCTCCTAGAAGAGCGAAAAAGACAAATTGAGGCCAGATATTGATCCAGAAGGCCTCCACGGCAGATAGATACTGATTAACTTCCGATATAGGTGCTCTCAAGGCCCCGACTATCATACTGACGAGGAAGATCATCGTCAGTTCTCTGTAATTTTCGAAGGCTTTTTTGACAAGCGTTACTGTTGTGAAAAGGCCTGTAAAAGCTCCTGTAAGGAAGAAAAGTATCGGGACTGCTTCTTGCAACATATTATCTAACTGGCCTGTCGAAATGAAATTAAATACAGATGAGATGAATTCGGAGAGTCTTTCGGAGATGAAAGCGTACTGTCCAAGCATAACAAGGATAAGAGATCCAGATACTCCTGGAAGGAACATTGCACTTACTGCGAACAATCCTGATAAAACAAGTATTAATGGATAATGTCCTAGAGATGTCGTGGCGTATCCTGAAAGAGTAAAGGCAAATAAAAATCCTATTAGTGCTGTAAAGATTTTCTCTTTATTATCTATCTTTATTTCTCTAGCCAGTATAACTGCAGATAGTGCTATAAGACCTGTGAAAAAGCCATATGTTTCCACAGGGAAGTTCTCTAAAGCAGAGGCCATGAATGAGAGTACAGCGATCAGTGCTGCGAATACTCCTGTTCCTAGAGCCATGAGGAAGACAGGATCAGTGTTTTTCACGGAGTCTATCATCATTTTTCTGTCTTTTCTGTAAAAACCTTTGAAGAAGTTCAGCGTCTCCTGCGGAATTGATGCTACAGCATTGACAAGTCTTTCATATATACCTGTGATAAGCGCTATAGTGCCTCCTGAGACGCCGGGAACTGCATCTGCAGATCCCATGAAGAGACCTTTGAGGAATATCACTGCGTTTTCCTTCAGTTTGTCTTTCACAAACATAGTTATCTTCCGGAGTTATTTAATTTGAAAGGAAAAGGACGAGTCTGTTCAAGAGATTATTCAGCCAGGTGTAGAAACTATTCGTTCCTCCTTGATAGGAATCTGTCTGATTTCCGATTAGATGTCCAGATGATTTATTATTCTGATAGATCTCTAAAGGAATATCTTTTATGTTTAAACTGTTTTCGTTTCTGTTGATGTCTGTGGCCTGATACAACTTGTAATCATAGTTGTTGATTTCTTCAAGACACTGATTGAATCTTTCTCTGGAAGAATAATCACAGGGCCTCAGATCCATGTTTTCTGAATAGAGGCTCCATTTCTCCTCATTTGAATCAACAGTCCTCCCGGGATCAACTCTGTAGACGTCTTTCATTGATCCGTTCGAATTCACGACGTGATTTCTTATTATCAGTTCGGAGTAAGCATATCCGAAAGTCCTCTCATCCGGGAAATCAAGAGGACTCCACTCTTTCATGAAATCCTCATTTTTTGTGTAATATCTCCAAAGCCTTCCTCTGTCTCCCTGTGAAGGAACTGTGACACGGTACCTCTGGCCTTCTCTTTCCGTCGTGTAAGTTACTTCGGATCCGAACAACTCTCTAACTCTTTCAGAGCCTTCAGCTCTTCTCTTGAGAAGATACTCGACATATTTTCCTGTTCCTTCATCCATGTAACTGCTGGATGTCTGATCCCAGTTAAGCACCCTGTCATTCAATCCATGGACTACTTCATGAGCAAGAATCGGAGTAAAGTCTTCTTCAAGATCATATCTTATTTTTATACTGCCTCCTACGTACTCTCCTGCGCTCCAGAGGCCTACAGATTCATTGAAAGTTTTGGAATCCATAACTGCTACAGGAAAACGCCTGAAATTCTGCACCTGACCGGTCATAGCCACAGGAACCTCATAGGCAAGTGATTGATTGTCTTCAGGCGCCTGGCCGAAGAACTCGAAGTACTCTGTCTCATTTCCCTGTCCTGACTTCAGTCTGATCTGTACAGGGCCTGTGCCGGAGAAGTTCAATCTCTTACTGCTGTAAGCTGTGTTAAAGCCGTAGCTAGTTCTTCCAGATATTAAATCATCCATTTTCACCGTTCCTGTAGTAGCTTTACCGTTGAATCCTGGTAGAGAGAACTCTCTCTTCTTGAGGCCTCTGTAAACTTCTTCAGCAGGCTTATCTATCCTGAAATCTATCTTTACTGTCTCCGTCCTTCTTCGTTCGCCTTCATTTGTTTCAAGTGAAAGAATATTATTCGATACTGTGTAATCGTCTATCTCTCCTCTCGTATCCCTGATGCTTTCCACAGTCGTGTCGTCCGGGAGAGGCCAGTTAGGTACTTGCCAGCTGTTTACAGGACAGTTCCGGGAGTTTTCATCGCACTGAAGTTTGAGAGTTGCATTTATATGAACTTGATCTTGACCGGATTCTATACTGTACTGTGTCTGGGCAAAGGCCTCTGGAACAGTGAAACTTATTGCGAGAACAAAAATCGAGACATACAGAAGTCTCCTCATAATGGTATTTTTTCGGGAAGGAATAAAAATTTTGGAGGCTTGAACTATTTATTAATGGCTATACTTTCCGACAAGGATTTAAAAGAGATAATTGAAAAGGAAAACGCAGTCTATACATCTAGAGGCCCGGAAGTTAACATGGATCTACAGTTAGGGCCTTCATCTCTGGATTTGAGACTCGGCTACGAGTTCGGTTTTCTTGATACAAGAAGCGTAAAAGCACTGGATACACGGAAGATGGACGATTACGATAAAATAAAGAACACTCGTGAAACTACTCCAGAAGAAGGTATGGTCATTCATCCTGGAGAGTTTGTTCTTGGTTCAACACTTGAATCATTGAAGGTGCCCGATAATCTTGTCGCAAGGATTGAAGGACGTTCAAGTTACGCAAGGCTTGGATTGATTCCACACGCTGCAGCAGGTTTTGTCGATCCAGGTTTTGAAGGCCAGATAACACTTGAAATCCAGAATCTGGGGAACGTGCCGATCACTATTTATCCCGAGGACAGGATCTGTCAGGTAGTCTTCGAGACCATGACTTCAAAGGCTGATAATCCTTACGGAGATAAAACAGATTCAAAATATATGAACCAAGAAGGCGCAACGGGTTCAAGACTGGACAGAGAGCACAGAGACTGAGACAAAAGTATGAATGAATTATTCACCTGATTCAATTACATACTTTGTTCCCAGTATTATTGCCGTCCCTATTGCAAATCCGGCCAGATAGTATATTATTTCATTCTCGATGGCTCAATCACTTTATTTTTGAATTATAACCAATCTAATCGCTGAATTTGAAGTAATTAAATGCTGATCCGAATCCTGCTCCGACTGCGACACCTATACTCTCATATGTTTCATATCCTACAAATCCTGAAACTTCGTATCCAAGTAATGCTCCAAATATTAGACCGATGATCGAATATAGGGCCTATTGTCTGTTCACAGATAAAGCTCTTAAATTCTCTATTTAAAAAATTGTGCTGGCAATTCTGCTCGTTAACATGGCAAAAAGAAAAAATCAGGTATGTGACCCGGAATCCCTTGATTACTTTCTAATCTACACAGTTCGCGTGCGCTACACCTTCATCTGAACTGTAGTAGAGCTGATCCGAGTGTACACTATTCCCACATACCAGACAGAATCCTACCTGCCTGACAAGAGTGGGAGTACTTGCATCTCCCCTCAAAATCTTATCCCCCAACTTCGATATAGTAACTAAGTAATATATAATTAACTGAAGGAGTCAGATCAACTGACTTATCGATTTAGGCCTCTCTTTAATACATTTAACGGAGAAACAGATATTTATGAGGCCTGTAGATTCACATTGTCATCTTGATTTTGAAGCATTCGACGAAGATAGAGAAGAAGTAATCGAAAAGTCAAGGCAAAAACTGGAGTTCATCGTTAACGCCGGAAGTAATCTAGAGCACAATAGAAAAGCGAAAGCACTTCAAGACAAGACAGATGGATTCATAAAGGCAAATATGGGTCTCCATCCGACTTATACAGATGATTTTGATCAGCTTGAGGAAATAAAATCGCAGATAGAAAAGCATGATCCTGTCGCTATAGGGGAGATAGGGCTTGACTTTCATCATGTAAAAGACGAAGAGATGCGTGAGAAGCAAAAGGAAGTGTTCAGAGAGCTTCTATCACTGGCGGAGTCTTTTGATAAGCCTGTAGTAGTCCACAGCAGGGATGCAGAGGAGGCCTGTTTGGAGATATTAGAGGATTTCGATCTGGAAGGTGTTTTCTTGCACTGTTTCAATGGAAGGTCAGAGCTTGCTGAAGAGGCCTCTCAAAGAGGCTATATCATAGGTATTACAACACAGGTGCTTTATTCTTCCCGCGTACAGAGTATCGTGGAAACTCTAGATCTTGAAAGTATTGTTCTGGAAACTGATTCTCCTTTTCTTTACAGAGGGGAGAGAAACGAGCCAGTGAACGTCATTGAAAGTGCTGAGAAGATCTCAGAAATCAAAGGCTTGAAAAATGAAGATGTGATTAGGAAGACAACTGAGAATTCTCGGGAACTTTTGACAGAGTAGTGAGATAAAAAAGGCTGTGGGAGAATGTTGATACGTGGTACTATCTAAACTAAAGAATTCTGTCAGTAAGGGCGACAACGTGGGCATCTTCGTTGACGGGCCTAACGTTGTAAGGAAAGAGTTTGATCTTGATCTAGACGCTTTAAGAGAAAAGACTTCAGAGTTCGGAAACATCAAAATAGGGAAAGTTTTTCTCAATCAGTACGCATCTGATAAACTCATAGAAGCTATAATTTCACAGGGATTCGAAGCAGAGCTAGGTCTTGGTGGAGAAAAAGCCAAAGAAAGTGATGTCGATGTTTACATGGCTGTAAACGCGGTTGAAGCTGTTTTCAACGACGATATTGATGTCATAGTGCTTGTAACACGTGACACTGATTTTCTGCCTGTTATCCAGAAAGCCAAAGAATATGGAAAGGAAACCGTTGTTATGGGAATGGACCCAGGATTTTCAACAGCTCTGAAAAACGCCGCTGATCATGTAGTGGAACTGGAATAAAAATCTTGACTGATGTAATCATTTCCACATGGGAAAAATATTCAGGCCCGACCTTCTGGGAATAATTGATATAACGTCAGGGATACTGGTATACCTTACACAATCATTTGTCCCAGAGCCAGTCGCTCTAATCCATGCCACGATACTTATTGGAAAAGGCATAGGAACAATGGTAAAGCCTGTCAGATTCCCATTCGCAGTATTCGTTATAGGGAACATGGCCGACGTATTATCCGCAGCGATACTTTTCACAGGCACACCGCCGATACTAGCAGACTACAAACAATTCATATCCGGGATACTATTCTTGAAAGGAATGTGGGGGCTCTTCGGAATGAACCTAAAGAAATTCTAAAAATTGATCGGACTTGTACTACAGGCCTCTTGACTGGCTTGAACTGCCTTCAATCGATTCCACAAGATCATTCAAAAGACCGATAATCTTCTTATTTTGATCAACTAACTCATTGAAATCCTCTCTGGAAACAGGCTCTCCGCCGCTTTTTTTCTGTTGAGGGCTGATTCCAGCATTCTCCATCTTTCTCTTAGTCTTATCACTCAACTGCGGGGAATCAGAACCACCTGAAGGCCTTCCCGCCGATGGATCAGGACCTTCATATCCACCGGAACCTCCAGAGCTATCATCTGCTCCTGGAAGAAGATCTCCTCTACTAGTATTATTTCTGGATTGTCCATTAGAGCTTGTTGATTGATTCTGCTGTCTTCCAGAATTATTTCCTCCAAAGCTCTGAGATCTTGATGACTGATTATTCATACCCGGATTATTTGCTTCTCTTGGACCAGAACTGTCCTGATGAGTATTAGAAGAATTTTGTGGATTACCTTGTGACTGTCCTGGAGTATCCGGAGCCATTCCAGGATTACTTGCAGACTGTCCAGGCCTATTTATGTTATTCTGTTTATTTCCTGAGTTGTTAAATCCGTTCTGTTGGCCTCTAGAGGCCTGCGAGTTTTGACTTGGGCTGGAATTCTGTGTTCCAGGGCCATTGTTTCCAAAAGAGTCTCCATTACCGCCGAAGGAGTTATTATCATTGTTTCCGAAGTCATTGCCTCCGCTGAAATCTCCTCCTGAACTGTCCGATGAGAAAGAGCTGTCGAAGTCACTGGATCCAAAAGATGATCCGGAACCACTGGAGTTGCCGGATGAACCGATTTTGTCCTTCAAAGAGTCAAGAACTCCCATATAGGAAACTGTTTTTTCTACGTAATTAAAGCTTTGGCAAGTTGAAGATTACATCCAACCTTTTGATTTCCTATACCCGACCTGAGCAAGGAATATCAATAAAGCCAATAAAATCAGATAAGGTGTTAAAGATACAGTTGTAGCGGATTCAACCTGTCTAGATTTAACATCATCTTCTATACCTTCTATCGATCCTTCATATACTTGTCCGCCTGTAGCAGAAGACAACCTATCCATAACGTCTTCCCTGTAACCCAGTGACTGTATCTCGGACCTGTAGTTATACGCAAAGACATTGCCAAAGTAGTCATGGAAACCAGGGCCAGATGGCTGAGTAGAGGCCCTGTAAAGATTCTCGCCAACCCTTACAAATCCATCAGCGTTGTAGGAGGCCTCTAAAGTCACTTCTTCTCCCATCCTAGCTGATTCAATATTTACTGTTCTATTATTTTTCCTTTCAGGATTTCCGACCGCCCAGTTCAAAGTCCTGGAGAAAAGTATCGGCTCCTGCCCCATAACATTCTCAAGATTACTGCCGTCACCGGAGAAAGAAGCCACTCTTCCAAGTCCGTAACGCCACACACTCAAAAACGCTCTATCGTCCGAAGTCTGGACAAGAGTTCTCGCCCCAGGCCTCGCCTTCATATCCTCTATATCAGTAACAGTTGAACTCAAAGATCCCAGCCCATCAGTAATGAAATGATTAGCATCAACAATACCGATTCCTTTCCTGTCCGAACCACCTCCGCCTTGAAAACGATTCTCCAAGGCGTAGAACTCTTCAGACCCCTCATAGAAGACGCCATTACCAGAACTAGCTAAATCTTTCAGGAAACCTATCTCGGGATTCTCGCCTACAGCCACAGTGTGAAGACTTACGTTCTCATTCAGTGATGAGGCCTCTTCAATAGCTCTTTGCTGATATTCCTCCCTTGATACATCAAGAGATTCATCGTCCGCAAGATCAAAACGGAATATCCCTCCATCTGGAGGCATCTCTCCATCCGTGATCAAAATTATATTCCCTGGAGAATCACCTATCATGTCTTTAGAGGCCTGAATAGCCTGTATCTGGTAAGCAGTCCCACAGACAGGAATACTCGGAATCCCTCCCTGAGAACTTGTTCCAAGCAAACTGTCGAGATAGTTCTGATTCGACAACGGCTGAGGACCACCTAACTCCCATACAGTATTATTGTATGCGAAAACACCTACAATCGATTCGGGCCTCTGAGTAGACAAACTTGATATCAGCGAACTCCCAAGCTCTTTAGATTCTTTGATCGATTCACCGATAGTACAGCTACTCCCATCTTGCCTGAACCCCTGCGAATTATCTATACCTATAATTATCCTTGGATTCTCCGTTGACTGGCTGTAATCGTATTCTCTTGTAGGAAGAATATCCATAGTGCCTTCCCCAGTATAAACAAGACCATTCCCGTCGTAGATGTAATCCTCCAAGTTCTGGCCGTAATCAATCTTCTGCTTCAATACAACAGAGTAGTATTGACTCAAATCATTAGGAATATTATCACTGTATTCAATATCGAAGTAATCTCCTATTTCGTTTCCTAGAGAGCCTTCCTGTCCAACGAAAAGTACTTCAGGCCTTTCAATCACTTTCACAGTCTTATAAAAATCATTGTTACTGCCGTAAACATCTTCATCTACCAGAGAGGCCTTTATCCTGTGTGTGCCTGTATCCGAGAACTCGTAATTGAATTCATATACACCTTCTTTTTCCTTACTTTCTAAGTCCACTTCCTGTCCGTCGACAGTTATCTGGGGCCTCTGATTATCGTCTACAGTACTCTCAAGCCTTACTGTATAGGTGTTTTCAGAGTTAGGGACAGCTGTAGAAGGTCCTTCCACGAAGACGGACGATTCCCTCTTCATAGATTCCTTATAGAAATTAAGTTGTGAATCAGCCTGTCTGAACGTCTCCTCTACTCCAGAAAAATCAGTATCATCCTGCATATCAGAGTGGACGAGATAAGTGGTATTCGATTCCACTAAAGCATTGAGTGACTGTTCAAGTCGTGAAGAGTTTCCTGAAGCGATAGTTCTCTCCTCTACATTGACTCCTTCCAAGTCAAGCTCCGGCTTCTCGGAAAGCAAAGACGCAGATTTGTCGTTCAAAAATACAAGTCTTTCCTCCTCTACAGTCGCGTTTTCTTGCTGTATTTGCGGGCCTGAAGCCGCTACTACAAGAGTCAAAAATATCAAAGCATAAGACAAACTTGTAAAACGGCCTCGGAAAGTTTCAGCGATGTAAGCATTGTAAATAAGAGGAACAACAAAAATAATACCTGCCAGGAAGATAGGATTCTGTATTATCATCTTACTTCACCTATTTTGTAGAGATAAATCAACTCTATAGCCATCAAAAGCAGTATAATAAAGACAGAGATATTCTGCAGATTTTTCTGTGTTGTTTCAAGCACTTGCTCTGTAGACAGATCCGGTGATATGGAAGAAGGAGATGACTCTGCTTCAGAAACTAGATTAGATGCATAAGTTTGATCTCCCAGTTCATGGAAACCTGAGTTTGTGAATACTTGTGTCCTATCTTCTTGTGTCACTGTATCACCGTTTTTTACGTTGAGCTGATTTTCTGTAGAGGCCTCTGTAAGTCTCAAAAGCGTATGCCTCCAAAAGATCGGATAAAGAAGATTAGTCCTGAATCTGTTCATATCTGCGTTAAAGACCAATATTTCGCCTTCGCCATACTCTATTATCTGTACTGCTTCTCTAGGATTTGATAGTGATTCGCCCGAAAAGTTCGTCTTCCTGTACTCTGTCTCCCCCAAGAATATCCTCTGAGGGAACTCTACAGTGATGTCAGACGTCCTAGTTTTACCGGAGATATCTAATTCAAAAATTTCATTCAATGCATCAGAGTCTTTTGTCACAACTGCAGAGGCCCCGGATCTTACTCTTTCAGCTAACTCTTCTTGACCTGTATCAGAGTTCAAGTAAAGAACGTCTGCGTTCGTCTGAGAGTTAGTAACTGAAGTTTCTGATATTAATTCTACGGCACGAGCAAAGTATCGATCGTCTGATTCAAGATAAACTGATATATCAGAGGCCTCTGGGATGTAAAAGTATCCAGTGTTATCTGTTTCCAATCCATCATTCTGTACAGTAAAAGTGTTCCTTCCTGTTTCAGGCGTTACAGAATGAATGTTCAGGCCTTCATCAAGACCGATAGTCTGTATCTGTCCATTAAATCGTGCATCTACTTCTCCAGCCTGGCCGTAGTTCATTATAGATATATCAGTGGATTCTCTGCCCACATCGATATTTGTTATAGCATATATGTTCTGTGGTTCTGTATTCATAATTTCTAAAGGTTTTGAACTGGATTCAAGGTTTTCAACAGGATTCCTGTTATCTATAGTCTGATCTAGATCACTGGCCACAACTAATCTTCCCGGATAGCTTTGAGCTGTTTGAATCCCTGAAATAATATCCGTTTCAGTGTCAAGGTACTCTATATTCCTTATAATTGAGAGGGCTTGTCCGGACGGTATATCTTCTCCGAGGACCTCAGTACTGTATCCTGATACAATTACAGTGTTTTCCTCTCCTAGATTCTCCTGAACAAACGGAACAACGTTCTGGCCCTGCATACTGGCCGATCTATCAACGACTACAACAGCGTCTTGAGGCCTCTCAGGGACTTCAGCGAAAGGCTCAGCCAATACAAACGCAAAAGCAAGAATAATCAATATATGTAAAATTAACATAAAATTCTTCATCAAACGCCGGAAAGCACTCCTTAACGCACTATCAGATTCATTTTTCCTAAAAAACATGATCGAAGGCATCAATCGTTCCTCAGGCTGAGGCCTCGCCAAGTAAAATATTATCAAAGGTATTAGAGCAAGTAACGCGAGTAATCCATAAGGCTCTAGAAAATGCTGTTCAAGCACCGGAATCAATGACTGAAGCTGTTCCAGCATAATTACTGTAACATAATTAAGTAGCGAGTGTTTTTAGTTAATCGGTTATTCATTGATCCTATCCAGCACTTGTTGGTGCAGTTCCTGTAATCTTTTCTTCTTATCCTCCATCTTCAACACATCGCTTGACTCCTGCAAAATCAAGTTGTGACTGAAAGGAGAAGGAATATCAGCATTTCTCTGATTTAGAGCTATATCTCCAGACTCAAAGCCTTTTACTACCTCTTTAGTATGCTTGATATCCATCGCATCTTCCATAATCTCTCTATACGTCTCCTTTATCATGGAGAAATCGTCACCGTACTTGTTTCGTATTGCCGAGATCAGGAAGTGGCCTTTCATCTGTTGTTGCCCGACTGTCTTTGAATTACCCTGATAATTTCTCAGAATCATCAAACTTCGTCCGGCTACGTGTCTAAACCTTCTCTTCATAAGCTCTGTCTTCGCTACAGCATCTTTCAATTCTTTTTCAAGATCACATTCAACGAGATCTTCGATTAAAGAGTCAATATCCACAGGCCTTCTAGGAGTTACAAGTATAAAGCCATTATCGTCGATCACCATCCCGATATTCTTGCTGATCTTTTCCTGAAGCAGATGAGCCATTATACGTGCCAGTGCGTCATGAGTTCTTCTTCCGAAAGTAGACTGAAATATAAAGTTCTGACGATTCTCGTCGTCGATATATTTCTCAACAGTTATCTCTTCATCATTAGAGGCCTCTCCTGCAAAACGGTACTGCTCCGCTACATAATTATAGATTGCTTCTGCAGTGTTCTCGTCAAGGTAGTAGTTATGCATTATCCACTGTATGATATCATCATCGCCTGCTCCAAGTTCTATCTGTTCAGCCACTTCTCTCCTGAACTTTCCGATTTTAACACCGAGATCATAGCTTAAAGGCAATCTCTCCGAGTACCAGGAAGGTACCGTTGGCTGTTTCTGAGGCTTCGGATCAACATAAACCTTCATACCCCGTGCATAACTGAACTGATAAGTTGATCCTCCAAGAGTGAAGATGTCTCCTTTAGTCAAACGATCTAAAAATTCCTCGTCAAGTGTCCCGACATAGTTTTTGTCTCCTCTCGTTACGACGTCGTATCCTGACTCATCTGGGATCGTCCCGATGTTAGTCATGTAAATAACACGAGTCATCTTACCTGATTTTCCGAAGAGGCCTGATTTATCGTTCCTCCAGATCTTTCTGTAAACGTTCTGATCCTCTAATTCATATTCCCCGGCCAAGTACTTCATGACTTTTTCAAAATCGTCTCTAGACAGTTCTTTGTAACAGTAACTTTTTCTGATGGTGTTGAATGCGTGATCTATATCCCATCGATGATTACACGCCATCCCGACGATGTGTTGGGCCAGTACATCTAGGCATCTTGTAGGGATCTGTATCTTGTCCAGTTCGTCTTCTTTGGCGCACTTTGTCAGTACAGAACACTCCACGGCGTCGTCTCTATCCGTTACAATCATCTTTCCTTTAGCTTTCTCTCCGATTTGATGGCCTGAACGTCCAATACGCTGGATTCCTCGAGCTACACCTTTTGGAGATCCGAGCTGTAATACGAGATCAACACTTCCGATATCTACACCCAGTTCCAGTGAAGTAGATGTTACACCGACTTTCATCTCTCCTTTTTTCAGGGCCTCTTCAACGTTTAATCTTTCCTCTCTAGACATCGAGGAGTGATGGGCGCCGATATTTTCATCATATTCATCAGGCCAGCGTTCCTTCAAGTTATTGACAACTCTTTCTGTAGCGGAACGCGTATTAGTAAATATTATAGTAGAATCATGGTCCTGAATCAAGTTATGCATCTGATCATACATGGCCTCGTGAATCTCTTCTGGAGGTGTATGAATAAGATCTTTAACGGGCGATATAGTCTCTAGATCGATTTCTTTTGAAGCCGCAACATCTACGATAGTACATCCTCTTGTCTCATACTCATTTTCAGAGGCCTCTGGTGCTGATTTTACATCGTCGTACTCTGTCTCCTTCATCTCGATTTCTTCTTCAACGTCATAGCCGACTAGATACTTCGCTATCTCATCTATAGGAGCCTGTGTGGCGGAGAGGCCTATACGCGTCGGTGAATTGTTCGCCATGTGTTCAAGCCTTTCCATTGAAAGCGATAGATGGACTCCTCTCTTGTTTTCACTGAGGGAGTGGATCTCATCTGTTATAGTGTATTTGATATTTCTGAGGTTCTCTTTGAACTTCGGTGAGTTGAGAAGAGTACCGAGTGATTCTGGAGTCGTTATCATGATGTGTGGAGGATTTTCACGCATCTCTCGTTTCTCCTTATCTGTTGTGTCGCCGGTCCGGACCATGCTTCTAACGTCGGGGACATCGTAGCCCATCTCCTCGGCCTTTTTCTGTATCCCTTCTAGAGGATCTTCCAGATTTCTCTCGATATCATTGGAAAGAGCTCTCAAAGGAGAAACATACAGAACATAGATCTCATCATCTAATTCTCCGTTTTCTCCCATCCTGAAAAGCTCGTTCAAAGCACTCATGAAGGCGGAAAGCGTCTTCCCCGAACCTGTAGGCGCACATATCAAAGAGTTTTCTTCATTGTGGATAAGATCAAAAGCATATTTCTGAGGTGCACTTAGTCCCGGAAACTGATCATTGAACCACTCTTTGACGTACGGCTCGAAGTCTTCAGGAAGTTCTTCAGAGGCCTCTGATTCTTCTGCAAATTTTATTTCAGACATGCTTCAGTTATACGTGGACAATTCTTTAAACGTAATCATGAAGTTTCAAACATGTAACCATCGACTTTTCTGATAAGGACTCCTATAACCCCCATTGTGATACCAAGCACCGGATTTAAGGCATATATCAGGCCTGCTATCAAAGGAATCAATATCAATGTCATAGGTCCGTTAAAAATATTTGAGAGCACGCCAGACAGTACTTCTTGAATATCAGGCGTCTGTTTAGAGGTCTGTTCAACTATCCTTGAAGGAACTTCTGTTTTTGCTTCATCAAAAGCATTTGAAACGTTCTGAAGTTCGTCGGGAGAAAGTTTTCCAGCACTGTTATCTAAAACGTAGGACTGTGTCAATGATACTGTTAAAGTGGAGACTGTCTTGACTAACTGGTTACGGGCACCTGTACTGTTTATACCGAGTTTTTGATTCATTTCATCCGTTTGCTGGCTCAGTAGTTCAGAGGCCTCTACTGAAGTTTGTTGTGCTATTTCAGGCTGTAAATTGAATAAAGCGAAAACTGAGGCTCCTAACAGAATGCCTGAGAAAAGAAGTGGCAGAGTTATACTCGAATAAAACTCTTTGAATGTTTCGCCACGTGAAAAATATGAGACAAACACATTCGATGAGATGATAAATATCGAAGCTAGAGCGTACAGAGGCCCGAGAGGTATGAAAAATATCGTGATAAATGATATGAAGGAAGAATTTTGGAAACTTTCACTTGAGATATAAGCTGTGTAGGATAGAAGTAACGGTAATGTTAACAAATAGAGATACGTTACGGTTCTGGAAGTATCCAACAAATAGATCGATGCTACTGCAAGTATAGATAGAGCTGCCTGTAAAGCATACTCAACGTAGTCAGATTTCAGCGACACAAAAGTAATTTTTGAGAAAGGATTGTTATACGTTTTGCTCCCTGTTCTCAGGACTGGAAAAACTTTATTACAGTAGAAAATCGATTCCCAGTTGAGGCAATTAAATAATGGTTCTAGAAATTATTTCCACAAATTTGACAGGTTTGATACCTGATATCGCATTAAGCACTTTAATAGGCGGGATAGCTGTACTTATAGGAGGTTATCTATTGAATAAACTTTCAAACAAACTTGTAGAGAAAACAGTAGAAAAAAGAGGCGGAAGCGAACACGCCTCACACTCCGGAAAAAGATTGACCGCATATGTAATCTATCCATTAACATTCGTAGCATTTCTAGCCGTCTTCGGCGTACCTATAACGGCTTTGAGCGCCACAGTAGGCCTTATCGGATTAGGCCTATCATTTGCCTTACAGGACATGATAGCGAACTTCATCTCTGGAGTCATGATCATGCTGTACAGGCCTATCGAGATCGGCGATCAGATCAGAGTAGGTGGAGAGGAAGGAACAGTAATGGACATCAAAACAAGAGCCACAGAAATCAAGACATACGACGGAAGACAGGTAATCGTGCCTAACTCCGATGTCTACAACAAGCAGATCATCAACAACACAGCTTACGGAAGCAGAAGATTCGATGTTATCGTTGGAATCAGTTACGACGACGACATCAAGAAAGCCAAGGAACTTGCTGAAGAGACTCTTTCAGAGGCCTCTACAGTTGAGGACGATCCTGCGCCTCAGATAGTTGTCGATGAACTCGGCGGATCGAGCGTCAATCTGAAGCTGAGAGGATGGACAGATAACAGGAAGGCCAACATCGTCAAAGGCGGATCAGAAGTCACTCAGCTAATCAAAGAGAAGTACGACGAAGCTGGAATCGATATTCCTTATCCGATCAGAACAGTTTACATGAATGAAGAGGCCTGAGAAAGGCCTTTTCTCTGTTTTTATTCTTCCTCAAATTTCTTTTGTATTTTTCTGAAAGATTCTGGATTACTGTTTGTTAACCGTTTTCTTATTAAGCGTTTAGACTTTAGTTTTGCGTATGCCTAAAGAACTTGATCCTTCGAGTATGGAAGATGCTGTAAACTCTGGAGAAACCTGGGTAGTTGATTTCTGGGCCTCATGGTGCGGTCCATGTAAGAAACTAGCTCCAATTTATGAAGAGGTTTCAGAGGAAATAGAAGATGTAAACTTCGGAAAAGTTAATATGGAAGAGCACTCAGATCTGGCTACAAAATACCAGGTAAGTGCTTTGCCCACACTTCTGATAATAAAAGATGGAGATATAATCGCCAAGAACGCAGGAGCAATGGATAAAGAAAGTCTAAAAAGCTGGGTTCAGGAAAAAGCTTAGAAGTAATCAGTCCAGTCAACAACTCCTTTTCTTTCCTCTCTATTTTCTATAGCCTCTATTATTTTTTCAACTGTTTCATCAATAGATTTCTTCGTTGTATCGATCTCGAATACTTTATGCTGATTCTGTACTGCCTGTGAAAGAATAACGTCAAGAGCTTCTGATTCAACGTTTTCCCTGACTTTTTCTTCAGAGTAATCTCTTTTATTCAGTCTATTTTCAAGTGTTTCAGGATTTGTTCTCAGCACTATACAGTAATCCAAATCAAGGAAGTGAGAAAGATGCCCTTCAATCAATAGATCTTTTCCAGAGGCCTCTGGCTGATTCTGTTTCAATTCCTCTAGATCTATTTCAAGCTCTCCGTTTTCAATCTCCTCCCCTATATCGTTTTCACGCATGTATTCGTTCAAATGAACTATATCAAATGGAAGTTTATTTGCGAGCGTTGTTTTTCCCGTTCCAGGAGTTCCTGTGAGGCCTATTTTCACATCAATAATATTGCAGTGAAAGCATAAAAGATTCAGTTGAAGATTGTTTTTACATGAAGAACGGAAAAATTAGTTCTAAGGTGAAACTTTAATGATAGATGTATGGACTGAAAAATACAGGCCTGACACGTTAAGTGAAGTAGTAGGCCAAGATGAGATAACTGATAGATTAGAGGCCTTTGTCGAAAAGAAATCGATCCCACACATGCTTTTCGCAGGCCCAGCAGGAACAGGAAAGACAACTTGTGCTGTATCTTTGGCGAAAGATCTGTACGGTGACGAATGGAAGCAAAATTTTATGGAAACTAATGCTTCTGATGAGAGAGGAATCGACGTAGTACGTGACAAGATCAAGGATTTCGCACGTACAAAGCCAATAAATGCAGATTACAAGATAATTTTCTTGGATGAAGCTGATGCATTGACTCCTGACGCTCAACAGGCATTGAGAAGAACTATGGAACAGTTCTCCGACAACTGTAGATTTATCCTTTCATGCAACTATTCTTCTAAGATTATCGATCCTATACAGTCCAGATGTGCTGTTTTCCGATACAATAGACTCGAAGAAGACGAAGTGAAAGAGTACATTCAGAGACTCGGCGAAAAAGAGAGTTTCAAGATCTCAAAAGACGCTATCGATGCAATAATGCGTGTATCAAGCGGAGATCTCAGAAGAGTAACAAACATACTCCAGACAGCAGCTATCCAGACAGATGAGATAGGCGAAGAGGATATCTACGGAGTAGCTGCTTCCTTGAGGCCTGAAGAAATCACTGAGATACTAAATCTCGCCTTAAGCGAAGAGTTCATGGAGGCTCGTGATAAACTATCCGATCTTATGATTGATAGAGGCCTTGATGGACAGGACGTTATCAACTCCATTCACAGGGAAATATACGATCTGGATATCTCAGAGAAAGGAAAGCTTCAGATTATAGATAACTTGGGAGAGTTTGAGTTCCGGATTTCTGAAGGAGGAAGTCCCGATATTCAGATAGAGGCCTTACTTGCCAAAATAGCAGAACTGGATGAGTAGTGAAAAAACAAATGAAACTTCAAAACCTGAATTCGGTTCTTTTTGAACCGTCTATTGCGTGTTGACAGAGCGTAACCAGTCATGTGGGTAGAAAAATACAGGCCTAAAACTCTTTCCGAGTATCGTGGTGCTTCAAGCGAGAAGAAAGAGTTGAAGGAATGGGCAGAAAACTGGGAGCAGAGAGATCAGGCCGTGCTTCTTCACGGACAGGCCGGTACAGGAAAAACTTCTCTGGTCGAGGCATTAGCGAATGATCTAGATTATGAGTTAGTTGAGACAAATGCCTCAGACGTTCGGACGAAGAAAAAACTGAAGTCCGAGCTCAAGGAAGCAACTAGACAGGCCTCTTTCTTCGGAGGGAAGAAGCTGATTTTGATCGATGAAGTTGACGGGATGTCAGGAAACAGTGATCGTGGAGGCGTCAAAGAGATAAGTACTATAGTCGATGAAAGCCGTTTTCCTATCGTTATGACAGCCAACGATGCGTACGAAAACAGTATAAGAACTCTGAGAAATAAATCCAAGCTTATCAAGCTTGATTCTGTGCATACAAACTCTATCAATGCCCATCTTAAGGAAATCCTAGATAAAGAAGGAATAAAATACGATGAAGGAGCTGTCAAAAGAATAGCAAGAAGCTCTGGGGGCCAGATGCGTTCAGCGATAAACGACTTGGAAGCAGTCGCCACAGGACAGAAAAAACTTGAGAAAGATGATTTAGAAGCTGTTTCCGGCCGCGACAGTCAGCAAGACATATTCCAGGCCCTGAAAATAATATTCAAGACTACAACTGCAAAGACAGCTGATTCTGCGACTGACAATCTTGATGAAGACGCGGATACGTTTCTCCAGTGGGTGCGTGAAAACATTCCAAGAGAATACATCCGTTCCAGCGACACTGCAGATGCCTACAACTATGTTTCAAAGGCAGACGTTTTCAACGGACGTATAATGAGACGTCAGAACTGGAAACTGTTGAAGTACGTTTATAAGTTCTCTACTGTTGGAGTGGCTTTGAGCAAGTACGAAAAATACAGTGGATACACGCGTTACCAGTATCCTTCCAAACTGAAGAAGATGGGAAGCACCAGAGCTTCAAGGAAAAAGATGAGTTCGATAACTTCGAAACTGGGAGATAAACTTCATGTTTCAAAGTCAGAGGCCCGGAATAGTCTTCCTTTACTTGCCCGTCTTATTGAAGACAAGCCTGTAATCGGAGATCAACTTGAACTGGAGGAAGACGAGATAGAGTTCATTAACAAGTTCCGAGATTAAATGCAGTTCAGGTTTATACGGGAGTCTCTGTTAGTCAGTGTGACATTGAAGCATTCATTCCTGTACCAGTAATTTACGCTTGTCCTGTAAGAACTAATCGAGTTCACCATTTTTTCAAAGTTCTCTCTTTCCTTCGTGTACCTTGTATCTACTTCAGAGGCCTCTTTTTCCAGCATGTTCGCCAGGTATGCTTCGTCTCTTATCTCATAATCTTTCTGTCCTAACTGTGTCACTGATGCCGACACTGATACCATCATGACGCTTACTATAACCGCTGTAATCACCATCATCTGTCCTTTTCTATTTTTCAATCTTCCCACCTCATCTTGACAGTGTACGGCATGTAAACATCTTCGTTTATACCGCCGTAGATGCTTGTAGCTATTGATGTGGATCCTGCTCCTCCTGTAAATCTTACAGTGTCTCCTCTGAGCCAGTAAATAAGAGAGGCAAGCATATCCCTGTCCGCTTCACTGAAGTCTTCCTCGAAGGATGTACGTGCTATTCGTTCACCTGTCATGTTTTCAAAAACTGTTCTGTGATTTATGAGTTCGATTTTATCTGTTCCTGCAAACACAAATCTTGCATTATTACTGTCCTGTATACGTGGAACGTACCTTCTACCGTCAATAATCACGACTTCATCTTCCAAGTAAGGACCTTTGAAACTACCGCCTTGTTCAATCATAAGGCCTCTTATCTCACCGCAGTCACTTGGATCCTTTGCCAAGTCGAGATTCCTGACATCATGTACTTCGCCATAAAAAGTAAATGATGTCTCTGTATCAGTACACGGCTGTCCGGTATTTATCGTGCTCCAAGTGTATGCTGTACTTTTCTCACCGTCCAAAGCCGAAACATTGTATTGACTGTTTCTCGCAAATAAAAGATCGTCTCCGGATGTCTGTGTCGGTCCTTGTCCTGATATCACTCTGCCTCCCGGGCCTAGAGATACTTCAGAGGATTCTGAATCAAGACCCATGAAGTAAGTCTCCATAACCTGGGAATTACTGTACTGGGAGAAAGCAGGAGTGTAACGAGAAGGATTAGATGTACGAGGCCTATCAAACCATTGAAAGCCTATATCCTCCATTATATCGTAATCAAGATCTGTTTCTGTAAGATTCATCAAGAATAGGGCAGATCCCTGGTTCATGTAGTTTTTGAAGTAGAGAGCATTATCTTGAATCAAGTCAAGACTTTCACTGTCAGTAAATACTAGAACATCATTATCAGCAATATCAGCAGTACTGAAATTAAAAGTATCTACAGAAGTATCTGTATCGATGCCGTTAAGTTGTTTACTAAGTGTTTTATCGAATCTAACTGCTCTATTTGCCTCAAAAATATTTATCTCATTGCTTGAATCCACATACTGTTTAAAGTCAAAGAACTTCCCATCATCGGCGTCAGTCTTATTACCCCAGTAAAAAATATCATCAAGATAATAAGGCCCCTCCTCCGTCCTGAAAACACATCGTGTTCCATTGTCTACGTACAGAGAATCATAATCTACTTGACCGTTGAAACCTCCAGGAATCGAAGGATCGCTGTCAACAAGATAAAGCCTCACACCGTATCTGTCCTCCAAAGTCCCTGAACCGTTCTGAGTTCTCCTCACAGAGGCCTCTGAAACATCTTCAAGTTCATCCAGATCTCCATCACAGAAATCATCATCAGCGACAGAGACGGTATCATTCCAGTGGATATCCGGAGGCCTCTTATGGAAGCCTAATTGAAGTTCTTTTATAGGAAGATCTTCAACTGTTCCCGAGACAGACATATCTACATCAGAAATGGCTGTTGCTGTACTCTGTAAAGCTCCTGTATCTGAGTTCTTCAGAAACGTCTCCAAATTACCTGTTTCTTTCAATACATAGCTAATGTCTTTAGCAGCTATCTCCCTCTGGAACTCTGACCATCCTTCGTATCCTGTGACTTGTACAGCATTAAGTGCAAAACCAAATAATATTAGAGAAGCTAGTATAGCTTCTATAGAGTACCCTGCACCTTTTTTCACGTCCATGAATATACCTCCAGCCTCAAGGGCTGTAGTTCTGCTCCCTGTTGTTTAAGAGCTGCGTACCTACTGAGTTTGATAACTGTAGAATCAACATCGAATTGTGAGCCGAAGTCTTTGAGCTGTCTGGAAAGTATGACAACGTTTCCTGAAGTATCTCTGGTGTTGTGGAATCCTTCTATATTGAACTCTCTCCCTCCGACATCTATAGTGTCGCCTTGCTGGAATCGTGATGCCTGTGTGAAGTTCCAACCCTCTTTTGAATCGTTACGGATGTAAAGCGTGTCATAACGGCCATTGTGGGTGGTAATAAGAATATTGTACTGAGTGCCGCCCATCACTATATCTCCATATCCCACTTGATTTCCTGCGCTGTTGTATTCATCGTTGTCCGGCTCAGCTATACTCGGCTCTTCGGGAGGTCTTGTACGGAAAAACTTGTTGGAAGTATCTACTACAGGAAGAGCTGTAAAAACAAATCTGTACTGATTATCTATATCCGTCAATTCTCTGAACTGTGAGTAATTTAATACATCATCTCCTACAGTATCAAGAGCCATTACCTTATCCCTTTCAACGATGTGATAATCGCTTGCAAAGCCTATCTCCTCAATATTGTCTCTGGTAGAAGTATTTTTCTCCCAGTTATCGCCGCCCGATCCAAAAGAATGTTTCCCAGAGTTATCCAGTAGAGTGGACGTCAATGTACGAGCCTCTAGATTAACAGATGCCCTGTCATTGTTCTGTCTGATATCAGGTACCTGATCAGAGGCGTTGAAAAGTATAAAAGCGAGCACAAATATGACGAAAAGTATAGCCGCGACGTACTCAAGCGATATCTGTCCCTTTGTCATCAGATGCCCGCACCTCCAACATAGGAAATATAGGCCACGAAAGCTATAGGAAGCATGATAAGTGCATGTTTCAGGCCTGCGCTAGGCTTTCCATCCTTGATCTGTCCTGCGACAGCTGCAGTAGATATTCCCTGAATTATAAGCATAATGAACAACAGGGCCTTATAGTAGGCCATCCTCCCATATGCGTATTCCTCAGCGTAATCACTTGACAAAGATACCTCTCCACTTGAAATATTATCGGGCAGAAATCCAAAGATTTTTGATGTAGTGCAGAACGGCTGTGCAGCTATTACTTCTCCGTTACAGAAGTTCGTCGGGCCTCCGGACTCTTGGCCTATAACTCCTCCTACACCTTCTATTGCTCCTGCTTCCGCATTTCCAAGGCCCAGTAATTCCCCAAGCATCGTGTAGATCCCAATAGTGATTCCTATAAACAGGAAGAATATTACATACATAATAAACAATTGTTGTTGAAGTTTTGCATCTTTGTCTTGTATTACCTTTTTTAGACGGGCCGCATCATCAGCTACGGATTCTATAGTTCTTGTAATATCTCCTCCACTTTTGAAGCTCTGGATTATAATGGAAACAGATTCCTGAATAACTGGAGAATCCTCCATTCTCTGTGAGAAACGTTCCATTACTTCAGGGAACGGTATACCCCATGAAAGTTCATTATAAATGCGAGAAATTTCATGGTTCATACGTCCGTAGTCATTTTCGTTAGCTGATTCGAAAGCTCTAACAAGAGTCATACCTCCTCGTTTAGATTCCGCTAAATCACTCAAGAACTCAGGAAATTGGTTTTCAACCTTCTTAACAGCTCTGTTCTTTAGAAATGACAGAATACCATAAGGTAATACTCCTGCAAGTATCCCTACGATTAAAACGAATCCTCCTATTCTCTGAGAAACTGTTGAGAAAAGAAATATGCCTGTAAACATCAATATACCTCCCATAGCTATTGAAAGGAAGACTACTTTATCTTCTAGAGTATATCCTGGCTCGTATTCTTCATCACGGAAAAAATCAATCATGACATAATGCCTCCTGGCGCTATACCTTTAATAAATATTATAAACATGCCTGAGATAAGAGGAAAGATTATAAAAATCAGTACAGCCTGTAAAGCCACGATAAATCCTGGAGCAAATCCTGTAAATGAACTCATAACAGCACTCATGGCTGTAAAGATTATAGATCCTACTACGACAATCGTAATATACATTTCTACCAATAGGCCTAGTTGATCGGAAAATTTCTCTATACGTCGTTCGTAGTCGTCCATTAATTTTGCTGATCTTTCCTTCAAAAATTCTCTGACTGATCCTCCTGTAGTAAGTATGTGATCCATCCCTCTCAACAGTTCTTCAAAATCTTCACTTGGAGTCCTTTCTGCTCCTCTTATCAATGCCTCGTTGACGTCCATTCCAAAAGTATCGATATCTCTGTGTATCTTTGCTGCTTCTTCTGAAACTTCGCCGTATTCATCTACTTTTGAAAGATTTTCAAACATCTCAGCAATTGAAGATCCTGTACCAGCAAGCGTGGATAAATACATGACTGCAAAAGGAAGCATATCTCTTATCACGGAGGCCCTATTCGATACCTTAAGAACAGGGAAAAGATAGGTGAGGCCTGTCGCAAACATAGCGACAAATAAAGCGATTATGAAAGCCGTTAAGAGTCCTGAAAGCCCTGAACTAAGTACGAATAGCGTTCCAAAAAGAGTAAATATGAAGACAGTGGATGTAACTACAAATCCTATAGATAACGCTATGTACTCAGGAAGCGAGAGCTTAATATTTGCCTTGTTCAACGTCATGTTAAAGTCCTGAAAATGCGGCACAAGTTCCAGAGCAAGGCCTCCGAACTGATCATACGCAATGTCGGCGTACTTCTTAAGCTCCATTATTTACTTTTTCGGCTTCTTCAGAATTAAATGTTTGCCCTACTTTCTCCAGTACAGATTTTCTATCAGAGTAATAACGACTTATTATATCCCCTACTTTCCTATAATGCTTGATCTGCTGATCCTGCATCCAGTTAAGGACGTGTTGACGATTTTTTAGTTCCTGTCTTATATCATCGTAATCCATTCCAGACTGATCAGCGATATCTTTCAAAAGCAGAGAGTTATTTTTAACGTAGTACTCGTCGTCCTGTGGATCCCAAGCAAACACTTGATTCGAATCAATACCTTTCCTTTTATCGTATCCACGTACTTCGAAAAGCCCCATAATCCTTCGAATATACGTTCCCCCACGTCTTATACGGGCGATAACCATAATCATATCCAGCGTCTCAATCAATGAAGGAGAAAGATTAATCGGCTCAGTCGTTAAACGATCCATAAGCATCTCAAGTGAATCTGCGTGAATTGTAGATAAACCAGTGTGTCCTGTGGCCATCTGCTGGAACAATATGTAGGCCTCAGATCCTCGGACCTCTCCCACGATAATATACTCCGGTCTCTGACGCAAAGACTCCTTCAACAGGTTATCCATCGTAACCTGACCACCTTCTTCAGCCGATGAACCGAACCCGGAACGTGAAACCTCCGGAACCCAGTGATCGTGAGGAAGTCTTAACTCAGGCGTATCCTCAATAGATACAATCTTCTTGTCGGGCCTGATAAATAGTGATAAAGAGTTCAGCTGGGATGTTTTTCCTGCTCCTGTAGTACCTGATACAAGTATAGATTTCTCGTGTTCAACAAGCATCCAAAGATATGCAAGCATCCTAGCATTTTCCGTATCATAATCCATCATATGGATCGGAGTCAAAGGATCTTCTGTAAATCTTCTTATAGTGAAATTTGAACCCTTTCTGGCGATGTCAGTAGCCAAAGTTGCCTGTACACGAGAACCATCAGGCAATGATCCATCCAGCAATGGACTGGATATAGAGATAGATTTTCCACACCTCTGAGCCAGTTTCATGACAAAGCTGTCAAGTTCTTCTTTTTCATCCCATACAAGATCAGTCTTAATCGATCCAAAACGAGGATTCCTGTGATAAGCGTAAACAGGAATACCCAATCCGTCGCATGAAATATCCTCTACTTCAGTATCATTCATTAAAGGCTGAAGTTTTCCAAGACCTGCAAAATCTCTTTTAGTGTAGTATCTTATCACTTCTCTCTTGTCGTCCGGAACATCGATATTGTACTTATCGACGATCATGTCGATTTTCTCCTCAAGATACTCTTTTGCTTTCCCGGATTCCAAGTCATCAAAGTTAACATCGAAACTTCTCTGCATTATATCCTGGATCTTCTGATAGGCCTCTGCAGTCCTTTCATCCATTTCAGGCTCAACAATCCTGTAAATAAGCTCTCCCTGTTCTTCATCCCACTTGATATGTGCCCAAGCATACACTATCTCTCCTTCATCAGGATCAGCAGGGACAAGCGGATAGGCGATATTAACATCCGTTAAAGTATCATCCTCAGAGGCCTCTTCAACTAACTCCTCATTAAAGGCGCCCGGCGTAGGAAGATCTATTCCTTCTCCGGATTCAGATTCTTCTTCATCTTCCTCGAAGAACTCCGGATGCTTGATTCTCCTGAGCCTTCCCATCAATCCTGTAAACTGCATTTTTAATCAGGCCTCAAAACAACTTCATCTCCGATTTTGAATAGCTGGACGTTTGAACTTGTTACAGATCCTCTTAGATTACTCAACCAATCTCTATTTGCAATTTCTTGCGTATAACTGTTTCGGTCAGACTCGATAACAAGAAGACCATCCTCAAAAGCAACACGATAAGGATCAGAAGTAGGAAGCTCCGGAAGATCAAGAGATATACTACTGCCGGAATCCAGATGCTTCAAATCATTCAAAGCAGTTATAACCTCAGACTCTATCTCCATTGAATGCCTATCATTGATATCAGAGATTACTGTGCCCCTGTAATCCTCAAAAAGTACAATGGTAGAAGTAGCTACTATTATACTGATGCCTAGAGAAAGCACAGCTTCTATAGCCAGATACTGTCCTTTCCTTTTCATCTCAGATCTACTTCAATCTCCGATCTAGTCCTGTCAAGGGTTTGACCAGATGAAATAGTCAATCCGTCTTCACCAGTATCCACTTCAGTCCTCCTATGATTCAAGTAAATACTTGAGGCCCCACTTGTAATATCTCCTCCAGAACTAATCAAATCAATCTTCCGTACAGGAGAATCATCAGCATTCTCGCTGTAAAGATTCCTGAACTCCACTCTGTATGTGATAACTGAAGATTGAGGCCTCACAAGAAGGACAGACTGCTCATCCTCACCTTCAAGTACATAATCACCTGTCCTAGAGATAGAAAGGTTTCTTTCATTCTGTCCTCTAAGTAAAGTCCATTGACCTCTAGGATAAGGCGATTCAGTCGAATCAACAACTATATCGATATAATCATAATTTTCATTGACTCTGATCTGCTCGATCCCATAATCAGAGTCCTCAGAACCTATATCAACACTAGAAGTAGCTCCCTCTGCCTCACTTATCCTTATTATCTCCTCCCGTAACGTCAAAACATCCTGTTCAACAGCATCTAGGCCTATCTCAGCATCCCTCTTATCGAGTATCGGCTCACCCCAAACATATACTACAGAGGCCACACCCACCGTCAATCCTGTAAGAAGTACGACAGTTATAGCCTGAACCTGGGCCTTCCTTTCCATAATGTCATTATAGCCGTTGTAGAATATAAAAGCCATCAACAACCGGACCTCTATATCTCAATCGAAAAGAAAAATAAGAAATGAAATGCAGTTAGATGTCCTCCAAAATTACATCTAACATGTCTCTACTCCTGAACGGTCATGTCTGCAGGTATCTATCCAAGTCTTAGATGATCCTGGAAGAAGTACTTCTATCTCCACATTTTCAGTAACATCAGGATAAACGATTCCTGTATCACAATCATAAGTGTCTCCAGGATCTAAAATCTCTGAACTATGTGATGGTGTATGTCTGAAGCAGTTACCATTAGTGACACTACCTGCCTCGGCACCACTAGCCACAAGACTAAAGTCCGTACTGTTCCTAGATACTGATCCAGTGTTCGAAATAGTTAACTGGATAGTTCCATATGTAGATGCGCTGTAAGTACTTGGCAGATTCTCAGTTAGAGATGCGTTTGTCTGCATCTGTGTGATACGGATATTTGTATCCTGATTTCTCTGCTGTTCCTCCAACTCTTCACTTGGATTTCCTACAATACTATTGAACTGTGTGTATACAACACCCACAGCTCCAACTGTAACCATAAGGAGCAGAACAATCGCAATAACAGGCGTAATACCCTTTCTCTGCTCAAATAATTTCATTGATATCCCGTAAAGCCTAATATGGATTGCCGGTTTAAATAACTTCAAGGTCACCAGTGCTAACAGGCCCCATCAGGACTGGATTCATCACATATAACTGATGAGGAAGTACCAAATCCTCCTTCAAGACTTATAGTAATGAAATCACCAGAAGGGAAGTTGATATCAGTCTCTAAAGTCAAAGTAGTATCAGGATCAATAAGTTTCTCATCAGCAGGAGTCCCCCCAGGATAAGTGAAATTTACAGGCCTTCCATCACTGTAGAGATTCCACACCTTTTGATTGTCTTCCTCAACAGTCAAAGTATATCTTCCAGTATTCCTGACAACAAGCGAAATATTCCCTGCATCATTCTCATAAGCGTACTCTATATCTATACCTGAGTTATCTCGCATCTCGTCTTCGCTTATGCGTTGATTAACGTTTTCAGAGACCTCTTCAGTAGTGTCTCTTATGAAAACTGCTGCAGAAGTAACTGCTGAAACTGCTATAAGAATAAGTAAAGCCGTACCTACAAGCGGAGTAACTCCTTTCCTACTCATTACTGATTTCCTTTATCAAATTTCTCTCTCAACTTTTTCATCCGATTCGAGTTATCCGAGCCCATATTCATGTTAGAGGATTGTTGCTGATTATTATTCATAGAGCCCTGTCTTTGAGAATTCTGTGATTGTCTTTGCTGTGACTGTTGAGGCCTTGACTGATTAGCTACTCCTCCACCGGATTCGGATGCATAGTAATTCTTCCTCATCTGGGAGTTCAAGTCCTGAAGATTGTCGGCAATCATCTGATTCGACTTGGAGACCTCTGTAACCATATCATCCATCTTATCTCCAATCGCATCTGCGACACGCTTCTCGAGATCACCGGCGATCTCTCCCTCCATATCCATCTCAGAGGCCTGATTCAATAGATCCATGAACGAGTTCATGTTATCAATTACAGAATCCATTTTATTTGTTAAGTCCTCTACAGAGTTCCTCAGTTCGTGAGTGGACTCTGTCATGTCGTTGACGATCTTCTGATTCGACTTCATGATATCCAGTATATCGCGCACAAGCTCCTCGTTAGCGGATCCTCCACCGCCTTGCTGGGCCTGTTTTTGCTGTTCCTGAAGATCTTCAACTCTTCTTTCAAGTTTTCTGATCGGACCTAGAGGAACAACTTCATAGTCGTCATCCCCCATATTCCCTAACTGCACTTCATCATTAGACATATACTGGAAATACCTCTTTAACACGAACTTATCTTCCACGCTATTTATAATCTGTGGGGAGTAAAGAACTAGACCGAATAAAATAAGAAAAAGAAAAAAAGAGGTCAACAAAGGCCTCTAAATAGATATTACTACATCAATCCGCCGCCAGGCATTCCTCCACCTGGGCCTCCTCCAGGCCCTCCTGGTGGGCCTCCGCCCTGTCCGCCGTCAGCGTCAAAGCCTTTGGCAGCGATGACATCGTCGATACGAAGGATCATCTCCGCACTTTCAGAGGCGGACTGAACTGCCTGTGTCTTTGTCTGACGTGGCTCAACAACTCCCTGTTCATAAAGTTCTTCCGATTCCCCTGAGTTGACGTTGATTCCAGCCATTGTCTGGCCTTCATCGTGTTTGTTTCTCAGATCGACTAGTGTATCGATAGGATCGTGGCCAGCGTTTTCTGCCAGTGTTCTCGGGATAACCTCTAGAGCATCGGCGAAAGCATTTATTGCTAGTTGCTCACGTCCTCCAACGGAGTCTGCATAGTCTCTGAGCTCTTGAGCCAGTTCTACTTCTGTTGCTCCTCCTCCGCCGACTACTTTTCCGTGCTGGATGGCTGAGGAAACTGCTCCTATAGCGTCTTCCATCGCTCTCTCGATCTCGTCGACTACATGATCTGTTCCTCCTCTGATAAGGACGGAAACAGACTTGGCCTCTGGACAGTCCTGTACAAACGTCATGGCTTCTCCGCCAATGTACTGCTGTTCGACACTTCCTGCTTCTCCAAGATCAGAGGCCTCTATCCCCGTGATATTTGTAATTATGTTTGCACCTGTTGCGTTAGCCAGTTTCTGGATGTCTCCGCTTGAAACTCTTCTTATTGCGAAGATTCCATGCTTGGCAAGATAGTGCTGAGCCATATCGTCGATTCCTTTCTGGCAGATAACGACGTTTGCTCCTGCATCATTCAATGCCTCAACCATTTCCTTGAGCTGTTCTTCCTCCTGTTCAACGAAGTTCTTCATCTGGCTTGGATCATTTATATTGATCTCCGCATCAGTACTTGTTTCCTTGACTTCGATAGGAGAGTCAAGTAGCGCAATTTTTGCATCTTTTACATTGGAAGGCATTCCGGACTGGACACGTTCCTTGTCAAGGATCACTCCCTGAACAAGCTCTGTATCCTCTACAGAGCCACCGCCTTTCTTCTCAAGCTTGATATTGTCTTTATTTACGATCAGGCCTCTCTCACTTTCGTCAGCGACTTGTCTAACTGCTCTGACGCCTATCTCAGCCAGATATTCTCTTGCTGTCTCCGCAGACTTGCCTGTCATGGCAGTCATAGCGACTTTCTCCAGTACGTCTTCATCGTCAAGAGCTACATCTTCTGATACATCTTCAAGCACCTGAGTGCTTTTCTCTCTTGCCAGTCTGTATCCTTTAGTAATAACTGTAGGATGGATATCCTGATCAAGTAAGTCCTCTGCCTGTTTCAAGAGCTCTCCAGCCAAGACTACAGCTGTAGTTGTCCCATCTCCGACTTCCTCTTCCTGAGTCTCTGCGACTTCCACCATCATCTTCGCAGCCGGATGCTCCAGATCCATCTCATCCAAGATAGTGACACCGTCGTTCGTTACAACGAGATCGCCTACGGAATCCACCATCATCTTATCCATACCTTTAGGGCCTAAAGTAGTACGCACCGCGTTCGCCACGGTCTTACAGGCCTCAATATTATTTTGTTGAGCATCTTCGCCGGTTTGACGTTCAGCATCTTCCGACATTACAAAAATCGGTTGTCCTCCTAATCCTGGCATCTGTATAAATTCACCTATTTTTGTTGATGTATGTTAAAATATTAAAAGATATCAGGGACGAAAATCTGAAGAGACTACACAAATTGAAAAACACAGAAATACAATTCTAAGCTAGAGACCTCCCCATATGAAAAAACATCCTATAATCCTTGTATTATTGATAACTTTATTCGCCAGCTGGGCCTCTGCACAGGAAGAGATTAAGGCCTTTGAGAGTGTTGGATCGCATTCTTGGGACGTTCCGGGTAATGTCGAGGAAGTTGATGTACTTGTAGTAGGTGCAGGCGGAAGCGGAGACGGAGGAATAGGAGGAGATTGGTGGGGTAGTGGAGGGGGCGGAGGAGAAGTTATTCTGAAAACAAATTACAGCGTGACCGATGAAAATATAGATATTGTAATAGGCGATGGTGGAACAGCACCAACTGAAGCAGGGCCTAATTCACCTCCAAGTGAAGATGGAGAAAACTCGAAGTTCGGTAACATAGTAGCTGAAGGCGGTCAAGGAGGACAGGAAACAGAGGGAGGTGCTAGTGGATCAGGAAATCCTGGGGGCGAAGTTCAAGGAGGAAGTGAGCCAGATCGTGGAGGAGCAGGAGGCGGTGGTCAAGGCGAAAATGGTTCTGATATGCCTGTTGGAGTCTACGGTGGAGGAGATGGAGGAGACGGAATATATCAACAAGAAGTGAACGGCAAGACCTACAATTTTTCAGACCTGTTCGGGACATCTCATGGAGAAAAAATCGGCAAACAGATATGGTTTGGCGGAGGCGGAGCAGGTTTTGATGGAGATAATGCCGGTTTCGGGAAACCTGGTAAGGGCGGTGGAGGAGGTGAAGAAGGTTTAGGAAGTTCTGATAGCGACAAAAGATTTTCCAGTAAAACAGATGGAATTGAAAATACAGGAGGTGGAGGTGCAGAAAGAAGGAGAAATGGAGATGGAGGATCAGGTGGATCAGGAATAGTGCTGATAAGATATAATGCAGGCGTTCCTATATGTGACAAAAGAGGGCTATTAGATGAATGTATCTCAAACTCTACTCACGAAGTAAGCGGAGAAAAATTTAACATCAGTTCAATCTTCCAGTCAGAATCAACTTCTGTATTCGAAGCCTTCAACGGAAAAGCAACTTTCAACTTGACGAATAAAACTACGATTTCAGGCCTCTGGAAAGGAAGCATCGATATTTTAGCTAAAAGACCTATAATCCAATCTGGAGCAAGTTTCAGGCCTCAAGGAGAAAGAATAACTATAGGAAACTAAGAGCTTGTTGGAGTTAAAGTTTCAAATATACAGAATGACATATTGTACATAGAGGCCTATCATATGAATAAATCAAAAATTTTTATTGTTACTATTTTCTTACTTCTGGCGAGCCTAGGTTCCGCACAGGAGGAAATTAAGGCCTTTACACAAGTCGGAGATCATACTTGGGACGTTCCCAACAACGTTAATGAAGTTACCGTCCTTGTAGTAGCCGGTGGAGGAGGCGGTGGAAATGACGACGGTGGAGGAGGCGGAGGTGCGGGAGGACTCGTATATGATAGCGACTACTCTGTTTCTGGTACTGTCTCTGTTGAAGTAGGTGATGGAGGTTCTACTACTGTGAGTGGAAGCACAGGGAGAAGTGAGAATGGAGAGGACTCTTCTTTCGGTGATCTTTTAGCAGAAGGCGGTGGAGGTAGTGGCGGAAAGCAAAATGATGGTAAAAACGGTGGAAGCGGTGGCGGAGCCGGACAGAACGGAGACAATGGAGGAAGCGCAACACAGCCAGGTACAAACTCAAATGTAGATAATGATGCTGGAAACGATGGAGTAGGAAGAAGCGGATCCAACTCCAATTGTAATGGAGGTTGTGGAGATGGGGGAGGAGGTGCAGGAGAACCTGGTCAAGGTTCTGACGGTGGAGACGGCCTCTACTTCGGAGACATTTACGGAGAGGAATACGGAGACAATGGATGGTTCGCAGGAGGAGGAGCAGGAGGAGACAACAGAAACGGAGGATCAGGTGGAAACTTCTACGGCGGAAAAGGCGGAGGAGGGAACTCACTAGGAGGAAGCTGTCCACAGGACGGAATGCCAAACACAGGAGGAGGTGGTGGAGGATCCAACTACAACTCATACGAATACTGCGGAGGAAACGGAGGATCAGGAATAGTGATAATAAAATATAGTACAGGCACATCCATTTGCGACAGAAGAGGACCTTCAAACGAATGTATTTCGAACTCGACACACGAAATAAGCAACGAGTATATCAACATTTCCTCGATTTTCCAGTCAGAGGCCTCGGCAACTTTCGAATCCTTCAACGGAATAGGCAGATTGAATCTGACTAACTCCTCAAGTATCTCAGGCCTCTGGAAAGGATCAATCACTATAGAAGCTGAAAGGCCTAGACTTCTTTCCGGAGCCAGTTTCAGGCCTCAAGGAGAAAGAATTATAATTGGAAAATAAGCGTAAATTAACATTGAGATATAATCTCATTACAGACAATTAAGTCCTAGGAACTCCGTATTTTATTAACAATATTAATCCTTGTGAAACTAGCAATGGATTCATCCGATGAGGCCACAGATCTTGAACTTGAAATAGAAGATATAGGAGAGTTAATAAAACAATTTCTAAATGATCCAGCAGTACACCACGGACTGTATTTAGATTCTGTAAATGAGGAAGGTATGGATGCAGTATCTATCGTGCTACTTTCTGTATTTTTTGAGTCCTATGTTAATACGCAACTCAAGGAGTTCTATAGAGATAAAGGACTAGAAAGTGAGGAGATTCCCGATATAAGTAGAATGCATTTCAATCGAGTGCTCAAAAAGAATAGAGATATAGGCCTGATATCAGATGAAGATTACAATATTATAGACAAAATTAAACAGGCTAGAAATAAATATGCTCATAATTTAGAGTACTGGTCTCTCGATAAAACTACAAAAATAGAGGATGAGGAGAAAATAGAAGATGCAATAGCGCTATACGAAAGATTATTAGAGGAAAGAGAATAAACTCTCCATAAATCAAGGACCTTAATGAATTCTTAGAAGGCTATCTACATAGATAACGAGAAATTTCGCCAGCGCCCGGATTTGAACCGGGGAGGCCGCATATGGGCCAGCAGATCTCGAATCTGCCGCGTTCAACCAAACTCCGCCACGCTGGCAAATATCTTATTTGCCACAGTTCAGAAACTCTCCGCGAGTTTCGTCACGCCGGCACGAAACTTTCTGTTTCTGCCGGGCCGAGAAAACTTTTCAGTTATCGACCTCTGGCATTTGCTATGTATTTATTTGAGGCCTGTAAGCTTTTTACTGATGAAGTTTTTCTACCAGAATATTTTTTACAGAGGAAGATCAATCTTATTATATGACTGGAGTTCTGTCAACCGTAGTTGCACTTGTAATATTGGCAGTCGCATCATTGATTGGAGGCCTTTTAATGAAACGTGAAGAATCAGAGGCCTGGACAAAGTTTGTATACTTTTCTTTGACTTGTTTAATTGTTGCTTTAGGCCTTTTCGTGTTTTTTATGAGTAATTTTGTATAGGAGAGTTACTGTGAATCTGTTTAAATGATGAGATTACAGTAATTTTGTATGAAGTATGGCTCAGTAATCTTTGATATGGACGGCGTTATCTTGAATTCTCTAGTGGATGATGAGGCCTGGAAGTTCAACGCCGTGAAGCAGGCTATGAGCGAGACAAGTATTAATCCAGAAAGACTGTCGAAGAAAGAGATGGAGCTTTTTCTGGGAGATCACGGAAGAGAGAAATGTATTGAGGCCTGTGAAAAATATGATCTTGATCCAAGTGATGTATGGAAGTTGATTGCTGAGACGACAAGTCTAGCGCGTATTCAACAGGTTAAAAGCGGAGATTTCAGGCTTTACACTGATGCAAGGACTTTTCTTGACGCTGTTCATAGAGAGGACAGGAAACTGGGATTGATCAGTAATGCTCCTGAAAGTGCTGTTGAGACTACAATGAAGTTCTTCGAATTGAAGGCCTACTTTGATTTCTATCGTGGAGTGGAAAGTTTCTCTGATCTGAAGCTGCGAAAGCCTCACCCCGATCACATACAGATCGCAGAGGCAGAGTTGAAGCAGAAGCCTTCTCTCTATATAGGCGATAAAGATTCAGATATAATGGCTGCCAAGAACGCAGGAATCGATTCAGCGCTTGTTAATAGAAACAATAAGGACTGTGACGTAAATCCTGAATACAAAGTAGATGATCTTGAGGAACTCGGAAGAGAACTTGAACTGATAAACTGAATTTAAGTGAACGCATCCATCGATTTTTGGCCTCTTCTCTTCTTGAGATCGGACGCACGGAGGCCTATTCTTCGAACTATCGCATCAGAGTTTTCAAGAAACTCCTCAAGCAAGTTTTCTCCTTCCTTGATCAGAACTTTTCTGTCCCTTACTCTGGATTTAAGCGTCGTGGCTCTTGTAGTCATCTGAATATCTGTATCTATAACAATAAGGGAAACTGATCCAAAGTCCATGTCTTTTCCCTCCAGTCTATCCACTATATCAGAGGCCAGTTCCGGGAAAACTTTCTTGATCTGGCTCTGTTCCCTGGAATTCTCCTCAAGAGTAGTTATCCGCGTCACCTGTTTCTGAAGCGTTTCCTCGACTTCAGAGTCGTCCTCTCCTCTCGCTTTTTCTCTCAACTTGAGGCCCTGATTCTCGCCGAACTCCCTCACAAGCATTGCAGGATCAGCTTCAGCCAGTTCATCAACAGAACCTATCCCGATATCATTCAACTTCTCCACAGTTTTCTCCCCGATACCGTGTATATCTCCCAGTTCCAGGTCCCTCATGAACTCTTTGACTTCTCCAGGCAATACTACAGTTATTCCCTCTGGCTTATCCTGATCAGAGGTAATTTTGGCGACTAATTTGTTTGGAGCTACTCCTATTGAACATGTTAATCCGAAATCATTGTTTACAGATTGCTGGATTTCTTTAGCGATTTCTTCGGATTTTCCAAAATCTTCAGTATCTAATTCAATGTAGAATTCGTCTATAGAGGCCTTTTCAATCGTGTCAGTGTATTCTTCGAGTATTTCATCTTTTATATCGTCGGAGAACTGATCGTAGTACTCTTTATCCATCCCGACAAAATTAACTTCTTTCTCTGAGTCCTCTGCAATCTTTTTTGCGTTTTTTATCGGCATTGCTGCATGTATGCCTAATTCACGGGCCTCGTAGCTACATGTAGAAACTGCGCCTGAGTCCTCTGTTCTGCCGGAGTATACACAAACAACTAATGGATCTGAAATATTTCTTCTCTGGGCCTCTACTGATGCATAAAATGCATCCATGTCGATGTGAAGAATGACTCCCATAACTTTTCCATGGAGGCCTGACTGATTTATCTGTCAGGTGAACGCAAGTGTTTTTAACATGGATGTATTACTTTGTATTATCTGATAGCGATGAAAGCAATAATTTTAGCTGGCGGTCACGCCACACGTCTGTGGCCTGTAACGAAGCACCGTGCGAAGCCTCTTCTTCCGCTCGGTGAGAAACCTATAATCGAATACATCCTCGACGATCTTGAAGGCGAGGTCGACGAAGTCATAGTATCCACGAACGACAAGTTCGCGCCGGATTTCGATGAGTATGTCAATGATTCTGATTTCGAAAACGTTACAGTGATTTCAGAAGATCAGGACAACGAACACGACAAGCCTGGAACGATAGGGGCTATAATTAATTTGATCGAAAGTGAAGGCCTTGAAGATGACCTTGTGATCGTTGGAGGAGACAACTATCAGAGCTTTGACGGAGCAGACTTCATAGAGTTCTGCAGGGAAAAGAATGCTCCTGCAAACGTTGTTTACGATGTAAATAGCGAGGAAATGGCATCACAGTTCGGAATAGTAGATGTAGACGATGACAAGATCGTGGATTTCGAGGAGAAGCCTGAAGTTCCTCCTTCAACACTGGCCTCTATCGCATGGTACTTCTTCCCGAAAGAAGATCTGGAGCTGTTCGATCAATACGAGAAACATTTCCAAGAGACAGATGTTCCTGAAGATCAGTATCTTGACGAGCCAGGACGTTTAATCGAATGGGCCCACAAGGAAAGAGAGATGTACGCATACAGCTTCAACGGAGAATGGTTCGACGTCGGAACACCACAGGGGTATCTGAACGCAGTGGCCAGCATCACAGACGAAAAAATCATCGAAGGAACAGTTGAAAACTCTGAAGTAGACGAAGACTCAATCATTATGGACGGGGCAAAAGTCAAGAACTCCAAAGTAACGAACAGTATAGTGTTCCCTAATGCGAAAGTAGAAGATTCAGAAATCAGAAATTCGATCCTTGACCAGCACTCAAAAATTCAGGATGTCAATCTGAACGATGCATTAATAGGAGAGCATACGGAACTCTAGAAAATCAGTAGAGGTCTTTAGGCCTCTAAATCATTTTTTATTCCAATATTTACATTCCTTCTGTGTAGTTTAGTTTTTCGTCCCAGCCTTCCCAGTTGATGGCATTGTCTTCAAATAACTGTCCTGAGTCATCGAGTCCATAAGTGCCGTCTTTCATGTAGTTCGCTACTTCTTCAAGATACTCGTTGACAACTTCTTCTCCGTAGTCTTCTGCATCTTCTCCTATGACTGTGACGTCGTAGTCGACTCCTGCAAAGTTTCCTGATTCTCTGTAGAGGCCTTCAGACGTTTCTATATCGTATACTTCTGTATAGTTTTCCAGTAATTCATGTTTCAGGCCTCTGATATCTTCCACGAGTTCAGAATCAGAATCGAGTTCTTCTTGAACTGCTTCCATCTCTCCTGGATAGAATTTCTTCCCGACTCTCTGGCTTTCAGGATCAAGCAGATGTGTTATAAACTCAGTGGAGCCTTCAAAAGCCGATTCATCGCCAGAATTGAGGAGATACTCTATTTTGTCTCTGTCCTCTCCGTATAATCCGGCCTTATCTAGAGCTTCTTTCTCTTTATCTTTGAAGTAATGGCCATGAACGTCTTCATGAAGAAGAGCGTGATTCCTGTCCCATCTCGGCATCTCAGCCAGTTCAGGATCAAGCACCAGTTCCGTCCTGTCATATATCGAACCGATCAAAGGCACTTGATACTTCCCGTTTCTTGTAGCTGCTGGAACACCTTCTGGAAGCTTTTCAACCGATATGTCATCAAATACGTTAAAATCGAGGCCTGAAAAAT
>Ga0102935_1000015_pt1 | contig 50727 bp, 51 predicted proteins | sample SalPonR2_A_D2_MG_FD_78508 | JGI IMG/M metagenome (GOLD analysis project Ga0102935, IMG submission 78508) | Salt pond soil microbial communities from South San Francisco under conditions of wetland restoration - Salt Pond MetaG R2_A_D2_MG | ecosystem: Environmental > Aquatic > Marine > Intertidal... | reverse complement strand
CCGACGACGGACCGGATTCTACCGGTGAGTCTGACTCCGACGACGGATCGGCTTCCACCGGTGGGTCTGACTCCGACGACGGATCGGATTCTACCGGTGAGTCTGACTCCGACGACGGATCGGATTCCACCGGGGAGTCTGACTCCGACGACGGACCGGATTCCACCGGTGAGTCTGACTCCAACGGGAAATCCGACGACAGTGGTTCGTCGGATCCCACCGGCGACAGCTCGTCCGACGACTCCGGGACCACCTGATGATACCTGCCAGGACGGGACGAGCGCTTCCCCGCCTCCCTGGGACGGCTCCCGACGCGCACAGGCGGAACGCCCTCGTGATCCTCGCGTACCTGTTCGCACTCGTCTTGCTCGTCGGCGTCGTCGTCGCGCTCGTGTGACGCGCGGAATCGCTGCCGAACGGACCGAGCTCACCTACTACGCACCCGGTGTACAATCGGCTGTCCGGTACGATCGCGTACAGCCACGACGGTCCCTCGCGGAGTCAGCCTCACGCCCCGATCCCGAACCGACGACCCGGGACGCGCGTGGGGGATCGACCAAGTCACACCCGACTGGCGTGCGGCGCCACAAGCCGGTCACGGTCCTCGTATCGGCCGGGAGCTCCCGCCTCGCTGAGGTCAACCCCCGGCTCGTCCGCTGTCAGTTCCACGACGACGAGCCTGGCGTCGCCCACCGGTGCCCCGTCGCTACACACTTCGGGGTCGCTCGCAAAGCACAGGTATGTGCGAAGATTCCGACGACACCGTTCGCGTCTGGCTGGTCGAGCGGACGTACTCCGACGACGAGCAGAACCTGATCATTCTCACGTACGCCACGACCGACGGCGAGCAGTACTTCCGCAAGGAGCGGGCGCTCACTTCCTTCACCGACGTTCGGGACACGACCGCCGCCGTCGACGCCCGCCCGGAGAACCTCGGTTCGGTCGACGATCCGGATCTGCAGGCGCAGTACGCCGCCGAAGCCGGACGGATCGCGGACGAGCACGCTCCCGACGACGTGTTCTGAGCCGCGCCGGTAGGCGTCAGGGTTTAGCCTGCGCTCCGCCGATTGACGTCCGTGGTGAGCCACTGGGATCCAGCGTTGTGCTCGGTACAGGCGACGACAGACGGGATCTACGGCCCGCGGTCGTTCATCGGCTACCTCCAGGAGAACGACCTGGATCCGAGCCAGTATCGGACGGCGACGGAGCTCTCGGTCGACACGCGACCACAACTGCCGAGCCGGCTGGCCGAGCGGGACACCATGGTCTTGAGCCTGGGGCGCGCGACGGACGGCCCCGGCACCCAGTTCGCGCTCGTTCACGTCCCGGACCGGCTGGACGACTTTTTCATCGACGAGATGGCGTTCCGCGCCGACGACCGCGAGACCCTGGATTACACGCCCGAGGGCGACGACACGCTGGCTCTCGAAGGGGAGGTGCGAGAGATGCTCGACCTGTACCGCTCGCTACCGACCTTCTCGGAGACGGGGTTCGTGAACTTCGCCCTCTCGACGGAGGTGTTCTCCCGGGCGCTCGATGTCGATCCTACGCGGATCGGAACCGCCCCGACGACCGTCGCGTCGAGTTTCGAGTTTGCGTTCGAACCACACCCCGACCGCCCGACCGTCCTCCGTCACAACGACGGGCAGATCGATGTCGACGCACTCGTACTGACGCGCCGGCACGGCGAGCGTGTTCTCTTTGTCGTGGCGGCGATGTGTGGTGGGCGACGGGAACTGGCCAAACACAACGTGGGGTACCCGGCGCTTGCAGCCGAGTCGCTGCCGCTCGACGTCGATCGGATCGTCCCCGTCTACCTTCGGGCGCGGCCGGTGAAAGACGGTGTCCGATACAGCATCTACGAGTGCTCGAGGCTCCCGGTCGGCGAGGAGCGCCCGTGCCTCGCGGAGTTGCACGTCGTCGACGACTCCCACTACGAAGTCCGACTCTGACAGACTGCCCCGTGGGCGACGCGTTGCGCTCGGGCGGAGTACACTCGCGGCTGGTCTCTGATCGTGTAGAACCGGTATTTGGGGAATTGATGCCAAGTTCGAGGGCCAACTCGACCTTCCGGCTGCGGCCGTCGAAGTTCTCTACATCTCGCACCCGTTCGATATGGGTCCGTTTCAATCTCTTTCCGGAGATTGAACAGCGTCGCTCTACTCTCTAGTAGAGATCACGGATTGCCTGAGATTCGCTCGGCCGGATAGACCGAATGGGTATGTAGCAGTGGACTCTCTCCGGGATTCTAGCGTTGTGAGAAGTAGTCCCACCAGGATTCGAACCTGGGTCGAAGCCCCCAGAAGGCTTCAGGATTGGCCGCTACCCCATGGGACTCGTTCGACGCTGACTACGCGGCTATCAGTAACCTGCGGCTCCATATGAGTGTTGCGAACTCACGACCGTCGAGCGGGCGCCCGTCCCGCGGCCCACCGTCCGACGGGCGCGTCGCGACGTGGATCGCTTCGGTGTCGATGCCGTCGAAGCCGGCTCCACCGGACCCGGGGCGTCGCCGCACTCGCCGGCCGATCCGCCACCTATTTACTCCGCTCCCCGCCATCCCGGCGTATGTACGTTGGCCGCTTCGTGATCGTCGCCCCCGACTTCGCCGCGTACCGCGTCTCCTCGCGGTCGTTTCCAAATCGCCGGATCGTCGACCGCGACGGGGTACTGACGGTCGGCCCCACGCCTGACGCGCCCGAGCACGACAACCCGTACGTCTCCTACAACTGCGTCCGCGGGGGTGGTGACGGCGTCGTCGTCGGCAACGGCTCCCACGTCGACCCCATCGCGGAGAAACTCGACCGCGGCTACCCCGCCCGTGATGCGCTGGCGACTGCACTGCTCGCACTCGACTACGAGAAGGACGACTACGACACCCCGCGGGTCGCCGGCGTCGTGGGCGAGTCCGCGTACGTCGGCATCGTGCGGAAGAACGCCCTCGTCGTCGAATCGGTCGACGACCCCACGCTCGTCGCAACCTACGAGGAGGACGACCCGACGCCGATCGACTTCGCGGGCGACGACGACCCCACCGAGATCGCCCGGCGGGCCTACGACCTCCCGTACGACCACGCCGTCTGCGCCGCCGGCATCACCTACGACGACGGCGACGTCGCGGTCGGGTTCCACAACGGCGCGTAGACGGCGGTTCCGGACGGCGCTCGCGGGCAGACCGGGACTTTTGATTCCGGCGGCTCTACTCTGTGGTATGCAGGTTGCTGTCGTCTCCGACATCCACTCGAACACGGTCGCGCTTGAGGCCGTCCTCGCGGACCTCCCGCCGGTCGACGGGATCGTCTGCGCCGGCGACGTCGTCGGCTACAACCCCTGGCCCGCGGCGTGTCTGGACGCCGTCCGCCAACGGGCGGTCCCGACCGTGATGGGAAACCACGACCGCGCGGTCGCTACTGGCACCGCATTCCGATTCAACTCGATGGCGGGCGCCGGCGTTGAGCACGCCCGCCAGCAACTCGATGACGACGCCGTGGCGTGGCTGGCAGAACTGCCAGACGCCCGGACCGCCTTCGATGGCCGGGTGAAGCTGGTCCACGGCCATCCCGACGATCCCGACCGCTACACCTACCCCGACGAGTTTTCGGCGTCGATGCTCGGCGACGAGGACGTGCTGGTGCTTGGCCACACGCACGTCCAAGCGCACGAAGCCTTCGACGAGGGGATCGTGATGAACCCCGGCAGCGTGGGGCAGCCCCGCGACGGTGACCCTCGGGCGGCGTACGCGCTGCTCGACCTCGACGACCTGTCGGTGGAGGAACGACGGGTCGAGTACGACATCGACGCGGTGATGACGGCGGTCCGCGACGCCGGACTCCCCGAGCGGATCGGCGAGCGGCTGTCCGACGGGCGGTGAGTCGACCGCCCGGGGCGCTGCGGACGTCGCAGCGGTAGCTAGCCGCACGACTCCGCGACCCCGCCATCGGCGTCGCGCCCGCGACGGTCGCCCCCGCCGCCACCGACAGCACGGCGACGTCGGCGCTCGGAGAGTCCCCGGCTGGCCCCGCGCCGACCTGGAGGACGAACACCGCGATGAAGACGTTGCGGCCGACTCAGAACTCGTTTTGGACGATCTTCAGCGTCTCCTCGCGGTCGTCCCACGCCACGAAGATCGCGACCGACGTCGCCGACGTGATCACGTCGTGGATGTTGATCCCGGCCTCCGAGATCGGCTGGACGATGTCGAGGATCACGCCCGGACGGTTGGGGAGCTCCCCGCCGGTCACCCGGATGACCGCGATCCCGTCCTCGACGGTGACAGACGACAGCGTCTGATCTTCGACCACCTTCGAGTGCAGCAGGTTCTCGGCCTCCTTCGCGCGGTCCCCGTCCATATAGAACGTCATCGAGTCCATCCCGGAGGCCACGGCGTCGATGTTGATCCCGGCGTCGCCGAGCACCTTCGAGAGGTCCGCGAGGATCCCGGGACTGTTCCTGAGCGCGCGCCCGGCGACGGTGATGCACGACAGGGCGTCTTCCTGCATATCGATGAGGTTCTCGAACTCGCCTTCGATCAGCGTCCCGCCGGTGAGAAGGTCGCCGTGCTGGTAGTGGACCACTCGGACGCCGAGCCCGTCGTCCTTGTACGACAGCGCAGAGGGGGCGACCACCTCTGCCCCGCGGAACGAGAGGTTCCGGAGCTCGTCGACCGTGATCCGCCCGACGTTGCGCGCGCCCTCGACCACCCGCGGATCGCCGGTCATAACGCCCTCGACGTCGGTGACGATGACGACCTCGTCGGCACCCATATACCGGCCGAGCATCACCGCAGTGGTGTCCGATCCGCCGCGGCCGAGCGTGGTGATCTCGCCCGCGTGGTTCTGCGCCAGGAAGCCGGTGATCACCGGGACGACCGTGTCGAGGCTGGCCGCGAGGTCCCCAGTCCGCTGTGCGGTCGCCTCGACGTCGACCTCCCCAAGGTCGTTTGCGATGATGGGCCACTCGTCGCTGCCGGGTTCGACGAACAGTGCGTTGATGCCCCGGGCGGCCAGGGCAGCTTTGAGCATCCGGACGCTGGTTCGTTCACCCATCGAGACGATCTCCGCGCGGTCGCGGTCCTCGGCTTCGAACTCGATCTCCTCGAGGAGTTCGTCGGTGGTGTTGCCCATAGCGGAGGCGACGACCGCGATCTCGTGGCCCGCCTCGACTGCCGCCGCGATCGAGTCGGCGGCGCGGTTGATCCGGTCGCCGCTCCCCAGCGACGTCCCGCCGAACTTCGCGACTACGCGCACTGGCCCCCCCATCGATGGACGCCCCCGACCCACAAACGGTGCTCTAACATAGCCCACCATTGCGTAGGGGGGGTGTAAAATCTTGTCTCCCGGACCCGGGGGCGACGATCCCCGGTTTTTGCCGGTGTCAGGTGCTGATCGGTGGATCTCGCCGTCTCCGACCCGACGTGACAGCCCGCCGACACCGTCCGGTCGCCGGTCGTGATCGAGTGGTAATTTAAGTCTTTTCGGCCGAATGGACGGGTATGGACGTGGAGGTACGGGATGCGGTCGAAGACGACGCCGAGATGCTAGGCGCCATCGTCGACCTCCCCACGGACGCGCTCCGGAACGTCGTCCACGACCGCACGGTCCGCATCGCGGTCGACAGCCCCGGTGATCCGGGCCCCAACGCCGACACCGAACGCGGCGACGACGCCGACGCCGTCCTCGGGTTCGTCGCCTTCGACGTCAGAGACGGGACCGTTCACGTGACCCAACTCGGCGGCGACACCGACGTGACGGCGCAACTCCTCGCAGAGCCGGTCCGGTTCGCGGTGCACGAGGGGTTCGACGTGGCGTTCGTGGTCCCGGACTCAGACGCCGATGCGGCGGCGGCTGCGGAGGCCGCGGGGTTTTCGGCTGTGGGCCGGGGCCCGCGGTTCGACGGCGAGTCGACGACGCGATACCGGTTCGATCCCGACGGGTGATACTGTTGGGTACAACCGCGTGAGAAGGTTGGATACCAGGGCGTCGAAACCCGTCACGCGGCGGGAGCCGCCGGTATGAGCAGTCCGAACGGCCGTTCTCGGACGGCTACACGAACTTCCGGACCGTCATCTCCAGGGTATCGAGGTCGAGAATCGGCGCGTATCCCACGTCGGGATCGATGTTGACCGACTTCTGGAAGTCGGTCTGCGCCTGCCAGCACCCGGAATTGACTGCGAGTACGTTGTGGTATTTGCCCCATCCGAGCTTGTGGACGTGGCCGGTGTGGAACACGTCCGGGACCTCCTCCATAACCAGGTAGTCTTTCTTTTCGGGTGCGAGCCTGGTTTTCCCGCCGAACTGCGGCGCGACGTGGCGCTTCTTCAGAAGCTGGTACATCGCTTTGTGCGGCTCGTCGTAGCTGGCTTTCGACTCGGGCAACTCCGCGATGACCTCGTCGAGGGAGACGCCGTGGTACAACAACACGTTCACTCCCTCGACCGTCACCAGCGAGGGGTTGCCGGTGATCCGGGCGTCGTGGGCGGACATGATGTCGCGGAGGGTGTCGTCGAACCCCGGCTGGGGCTCCGCGAGCCGGACCGCGTCGTGGTTGCCCGGGATCATCAGGATCTCCATATCTCCGGGGACGTCTTTCAGCCGCTCGGAGAAGGCCTCGTACTGGTCGTAAATGTCGACGATGTCGAGTTCCTCGTCCTGGTTGGGATACACTCCGACGCCCTCGACCATGTCCCCCGCGATCAGGAGGTACTCGACGCTGGCGGCCGCCTCGGTGTGCAGCCACGACGCGAAGCGGTCCCACGCCTCGCCGACGAACTCCTGGCTTCCGACGTGGATGTCCGAGATCAGCGCGGCCTGGACGTGCCTGTCGGCGGTGTTCGGCGTGTGCGTCCGCGGGACGTCCGGAAAGAACACGGCGTCGACGAAGACGATCTCACCGTCGTCCGACAACGTCCCCTCGATCGCGACGCACTCGTCGAGCAGGAGCTCGTCGACCACCTCGGCGAACTCCCGGTCTTTCATGATGAGACACGGGAACGTCCCGGTGGTGTCCTCGAGTTCGACGATCCAGTGGCCGTTTTTGGTCGACCGGATGTCGTTGACGAGGCCGACTATCGCGGCGTCGGTCCCCCCGCTCATCGACCCGATCGCCTCCGCTGGCCGGTGGTTCACCCGCCCGCGGAGCTGCTTCGAGAGCTTCTCGTAGCGGTCCCTGAACACCGTCACGAAGTCGCCGTACTCTCCGGTTCCGGTGCTCTGCCCGGTCACGTCACCGGCGACCTCGAGCGACCGGACCGACGGATCGGTGCTCCGGGTTGTGACCGGCCCGCTGGCGGGTCGATTCTCGGTGCCGGCCGCCGCCGGTCTCCCCGCCTCGCCCTCGGCTTCCGGTCCACTCCTGTGTTCGGCCGATTCACCGGACGGGGTCGACCTCTGCGGCTCGTCTCCAGTTGAAACAGGGGGGTGTTCGTCGGGGGCGGTCGGCGACGCCGCTGGCGGATCGGGGGATTCGGTGTCTACGGTCGATCCGGCGGCGGGTCCGCCCGCGTCGCCGTTTTGATTCGCCCCAGACTCCGCGAGGGCGGCCCGGACGTCGGCGGCGGTGATCCGGAGCGCGTCGTCGTCAGCGTGATCCACGACCGCCACGACCGCGCGCTCGGGGACGTCGGCGCCCGCGAGTAGCGTCACTGCCTCCTGTTCGGCGTTGTATCCCCGCCGGGCGAGCTCCGTCACGATGCGGACTGGCGTCTCCAGCGGCACACCGCTCCGAACGGTGGTGGCGTAGAAAAGCGTACTGCACCGGGCGACAGCCCAGAAGGTTGAAACGCGGCGGCGCAGAATGGCCGGTCGATGACGGATGAGTCGGGCGACGGGAACGCCCCTGCCTCTCGAGACGACCGGGACGGTCCGCCGGATCCGACCCCCGGTGCCCAGGGTACTTCGACGGACGGCCCCGCCGAGGCCCCGCCTCACGTCGCCGAGTCCAGCCGGGAGCCGGAGACGCCTCCCAGCCCGGAGCCGGGATCGCGAGCCGCTGGGGGCGACGAGAGCTTCCTGACACGGTTCCGGACCGCCCGCAGCGGCCCGCTTCTGTTCGTCCGGGAGACCCTCTACAGCGCCCTGGGGGTGCTCGCGGTCGGACTCCTCCTCTTTGCGATCAGCGGGGTGTGGCCTCCGATGGTCGCCGTCGAGAGCGGGAGTATGGAGCCGGAGATGCAGCGCGGCGACCTGATCTTCGTCACCGCACCCGAGCGGTTCACTCCCGACTACGCCCACGACGCCACCGGTATCGTCACCGTCGAGGTCGGTACCGAGGCGGGCTACCGGAGCTTCGGCGGCAACGGATCGGTGATCATCTACGACCCGCCCGACCGGGTCGGATCGCCAATCATCCACCGCGCACATTTCCGCGTCGAGGAAGGCGAAAACTGGTACGAGCGGGCGAACCCGGCGTACCTGAACGCCGACGACTGCGAGGCGCTCTCGAACTGTCCCGCGCCCCACGACGGGTTCATCACGAAGGGCGACGCGAACGCCCGGTACGACCAGGCGAGCAACATCGCCGGTCCGGTACAATCCGAGTGGATTCGGGGGTCCGCGCGGCTCCGCATCCCGTATCTCGGCTACATCCGCCTGCGGCTGGCGGGACTGGTCGCGGCGTGAGTCAGGGGCCGACCCCCCGATCGGAGCCAAAGAGCGCTCAGTCGTCGGCGTATTCGATCGATTCGATCGCGTGCCGCGGCTCCTCGTCGTCGTCGTTCTCGTATTTGTACGTGGTCTCCTCCTCCTCGTCCGCGGTGGCGGCGTGAGAGCCGTCGCAGAACGGCTTGGTGTCCGACAGCCCGCACGCGCAGACGTAGACGTCCCCGTCGTGGTCGTCGGGATCGATCGGCGTCGGTCCGGTGGCGTCGTGGGTAACCTCTCGTGCCATACTGTCTCACAGGACCGCACGCGGATATAGTTCAGGCGACATTAGTGTAACCTAAACCACCCAGCCCGCGAGACGCGGGATCGACGCTCCCGACAGCCGCTTGGGTGCCGACACCAGCCGGTCAGGACCCGTCGAGTTCGTTGAGCGCGGCCGCGGCCTCCCGCGCCGCCTTCAGGTGGTCGGTCGCCCGCCGCGGCTCGTCGGTGTCGCCCGCCAGCCGGGCGTGTCGGGTCAGCGCCGCGAGCAGCGACTCCTGGGCGGCCTGCCGGGTCGGTGCTGCCCCGTCGCGCTCCGGTGTCGGGTCGGCTGCGGCGTCCGGGCGGTGTCGGGCCGCCGCGTCGTCGGCGACTCCCTGCCCAGCGTCGCGGTCCGCTCGGTGTTCGGCCGGACCTCCCGCGTCGGCGACGTCGCGCCCGTTCACCACTGCATCGCCCGTTCTCGGTGTTCCCGAGTCCGCCCCCGCATCGGCGGCTGCCGCCCCCGGCTCTCGCCGCGCCGTTCCGTTTGCATCTGCGGCATCGGCATCGGTCGATCCGGCCGCCGCCGCGTCGGCGCCGGCTGACTCCGCCGCGTTCGATCCTGCCGCCGCCGCGTCGGCCGTGCGCTGGCAGCTCGGACAGAACTCCCGTTCGTCGTACCGGAAGATCGGCGAACCGCACTCGCCGCAGTGTTGATTCGTCATCGTCGCCCCCTTCAGCAGGAGTTCGCTCATCTGCTGGGTCTGCTCTCGGCTTTCCTTCTCGGCATCGTACTTCTCCCGGAGCCGCTTCCGCTCGGCGTCGGCGTCGAAGTCGCTCATACGTGGCTTTCAGACGTCGTGTCTCGAAAAACCCTCCGCCTACAGCAGCGTCCCCGCATACAGGTACAGCGCGGCGAGCGCGACCTCGAAGACCAGGGTTCCGGCCGCCGACAGCACCACGAACCGCCGGTCGTCCATCTCCGCGAAGCCAGCCGGGACGGTGAGCATCCCGCGGGTGAAAAGCAGGGCGTTGCTCACGGGCACGACCACCGGCCCCCATCGCTGGAACCACCCGTCGAACCGGTCAAGTTTCGACTCCTCGATCCGGAACCAGGATTTCTGAAGCAGATACTCCCGGCCGCCGCGCTTTGCGAGTTTGAACAGCGCGAACTGTCCGGCCGTCGCGCCCAGAACCGCGACTCCGAGCACGGGGAGGAGCGCGCCGTCGCCGAGCAACAGCAGCGATCCGGGCACGATGAGCTCGCTGGGCATGAAGTACATGAGCATCGCACCCTCAAGCACGAACACGCCGAAGAGCGCGAGGTAGGCCCACTCGGACTCCAACAGCGCGAGCAGCCGTGGCGGGATGGCGTCGAGCTGGAGGGCGAGAGCGGACTGCATCGGGGCCAACTACCCCTGACCCGCAGAAACCAGTTTCGCTCCGACGGCACCCCGACCCGCGGCGGACGCGACGCGAGCGACTTTTTCCCGCTCGGCCCCGACTCCGGGGTATGAACCTCACCCACCGCCCCCGACGGCTCCGCCGCGACGGCATCCGGTCGCTCGTCAGCGAGGTCGGCCTCGACGCCCGCGACCTCGTCGCTCCGGTGTTCGTCGACGCGACCGCCGGAGAGCGGGTGCCGATCGAGTCGATGCCGGGGCAAAAGCGGGTGCCGATCGACGAGGCGGCGGCCCGCGTTGCGGAGCTTCGAGAGACCGGCGTCGAGGCGGTGATGGTGTTCGGGATTCCCGAAACCAAAGACGAGCGTGGGACGCGCGCGTGTGCGAGCAACGGCGTCGTGCAGGAGGCGGTCCGACGGATCTCCGCCGACACTGACGCCTCCGTGATCACCGACGTCTGCCTGTGTGAGTACACCGATCACGGCCACTGTGGCGTGGTCGAACCCGACGCCGCCGCCGACCCGACGCTGACTGTCCGGAACGACGAGACGCTCGACCTCCTCGCGAAAACCGCCGTCTCACACGCCGAGGCGGGCGCGGATATGGTCGCACCGAGTTCGATGACCGACGGGATGGTGGGAGCGATCCGGGCGGGGCTCGACGACGCCGGCTTCGCCGACGTGCCGATCATGTCCTACGCCGCGAAGTACGAGAGCGCGTTCTACGGGCCGTTTCGCGACGCGGCCGACGGGGCGCCCGCGTTCGGTGACCGCCGGCACTACCAGATGGACCCCGCCAACGCCCGGGAGGCGCTGCGGGAGGTCCGCCTCGACGTCGAGCAGGGCGCGGACGTCCTGATGGTCAAGCCCGCCTTGGCGTACCTCGACGTCGTGAGTGCGGTCCGCCGGGAGTTCGATCACCCCGTGGCGGCGTACAACGTCTCCGGGGAGTATGCGATGCTGCACGCTGCCGCCGAGAAGGGATGGCTCGACCTCGAAGCGGCGGCCTTCGAGTCACTCCTCGCGATGAAGCGCGCAGGCGCGGACCTGATCGTCACTTACTTCGCCGAGACGCTCGCCGACCAACTGTAGCGGGGCCCGACCGGCCGCCGATCACGGATCGACGCCGCCCCCGGCTTTTCGACCGTCCACAAGCCAGCCGCGCGTGACCGAACGCGACCGGTCTGGCAGGAATTGCCTGAACGTCCGTACACCAATCGCCCGATGTGTGCCGCAGTAGTTCGCACATCACAACCTTATATGCCTTATATTATTCATCAAATCATACGAACGTATGGATATCAAAAAGTATTGTGGACGTATTAAACTCAAAGATTTATATACTACCACTACCAGACGCTTTCTCGTGATTCGAACCACAAACCACTGCGGAATCGGCGCACCATCGGACAAACGGTCATCGGGTGAGGTGGTCCTATGGTAATCCCCCTACAGCTCGATCCGACCGCCATCGCAAACGGCGTCAACAACGTTTGGATCCTCGTGGTCTGTTTCCTGATCTTCTTCATGCAGCCGGGGTTCGCGCTGCTGGAGAGCGGGCAGGTGCGGGCGAAGAACGTGGGGAACGTCCTTATGAAGAACATGACCGACTGGACGCTCGGTGTCTTGGTGTTCTTCGTCGTCGGGGCGGCGTTCACCTCGATCGTGGGGATGCTGACCACCCCCGGCGTCCCGCTCAGCATCGGCGGTGCGTTCGCGTACATCAACGACCCGACCGCTTACATCGGGTGGTTCTTCGGTGCGGTGTTCGCTATGACCGCGGCGACGATCGTCTCCGGCGCGGTCGCAGGCCGGATGAGCTACAAGGCGTACGTCTTCGTCGCGGCGGCGATGACCGCGGTCATCTACCCGGCTATGCCGGGCATCGCGTGGGGTGGCAGCGGCCTGCTCTCGGGCGCCGGCTACCTCGGACAGGTCATCGGCGTCGGCTACCTCGACTTCGCCGGCGCGACCATCGTCCACATGTGCGGTGGGATGGCCGGCCTGGTGGGCGCGAAGATGGTCGGCCCGCGGAAGGGCCGGTTCGACTCGAACGGCAACTCCCAGGCGATCCCGGGTCACTCTATGCTCTTGGCCGTTCTCGGGACCCTATTCCTGGCGTTCGGGTGGTACGGCTTCAACGTCGGCACCCAGGCGACGGTGCTCGCAGTCAGCGAGGGCGCGGTCACGTTCAACGGCGGCGCGCTCGGCCAGGTCGTGATGAACACGACGCTCGGGATGGGCGCTGGCGGCGTCGCGGCGATGATCGTCTCCGCCTCCTGGCAGGGTAAGCCCGATCCGCTCTGGGCGGCGAACGGCCTGCTCGCCGGGCTGGTCGCGGTCACGGGTGCGGTTCCCCACGTCACGTGGTGGGGCGGCGTCATCCTCGGCGGCCTCGCCGGCGCGCTGGTCCTGCCGACCTACCGGTGGGTGGTCGACTCGCTGAAGATCGACGACGTGTGTGGCGTCTTCGCGGTTCACGGCTCCGCCGGCGCGATCGGGACCATTCTCATCCCGTTCTTCGGCGTCACCGCCTCCGGCGGCTACACGTTCCTCGGCGTCGACCAGGTGATTATGCAGGTTGTCGGCGTCGCGGTCGTCGGCACCTGGACGGTCCTGGCCTCCATCGTGGTGTTCAAGATCGCCGACGTTCTCTTCGGCCTCCGCGTCTCCGAGGAGGAAGAGGAAGAAGGCCTCGACCAGAGCGAACACGGCGTGTCGGTCTACCCCGAGTTCGTCCCGAATCAAAACCGCGACGGCATCGCTACCGACGGCAGTGGTGAGGTCCGCACCGACGGCGGACAGACCGCCGCGGACACGGAGGTGACCGCCGATGAGTGAGCACGACGATACCGAAATCAAGCTGGTGATGGGGTTCATCCGACCGGACAAGCTCGCAGACGTCAAACAGTCCCTCGCGGAAGCTGGGGCCCCGTCGTTGACGGTGACGAACGTCTCGGGCCGCGGCTCCCAGCCCGCGAAGAAGGGACAGTGGCGCGGCGAGGAGTACACGGTCGACCTCCACGAGAAGGTAAAAATCGAGTGCGTCGTCGCCGACATTCCGGCTCAAGACGTCGTCGACGCGATCGCCGAAGGGGCGAACACCGGCGAGAAGGGCGACGGAAAGGTGTTCGTGCTCCCGGTAGAGTCGGCTCGGCAGATCCGCACCGGCAAGACCGGCCCTGACGCGGTCTGACAGGCCGAATCACGCCGTCTGACGGCTTTTACTCTGCACCGGCTTTATGTGGCATCGGCGGGTATTCGGGTGGTATGGGACTCGATACGGTGGTTGTCGCAGCCGGCAGCGACGACGAGGACAGACTCGAAAAGATCATCGAGACGGCGACCGACCTCGCGGGACCGGCGGGCGCGGCTGTCAGGCTGGTCCACGTCTTCGAGCGCGAGGAGTACGACCGGATCCGCGACCAACTCGATATCGCCGCCGACGACGAGGTCTCCCCCGACGAGGTGGCCAAGCGGCACGTGACCGTCCGGAAGCTCGGCGACGCGATGGACGCTGCGGGGCTTTCGTACTCCTGGCACGGCCGGATCAGCGACGCGAACAAGCAGGGCGACGCGATCGTCGAGGCCGCGACGGATCTCGGCGCGGATCTGCTGGTCGTCGGTGGCCGCCGCCGTTCGCCCACCGGCAAGGCGGTCTTCGGCTCCACCGCCCAAGACGTGATGCTGGACGCGCCCTGCCCGGTCACGTTCGTCCGAGCGGACTGACTAGGCCCTCCCGTCGCGGTGGCCCCTCGGCCGCCCGAAGCAGCAAGCCCTTTTGATGCGCCGGTCGAACCACGGCGTATGAACCACGACGAGTCGCGGGCGCTGTACGACCGGGCGCTGTCGGTCATCCCCGGCGGCGTCAACTCCTCGGTGCGGGCCACCCGCCCGTACCCGTTCTTCATCGAGCGCGGCGACGGCGCCCACGTCGTCGACGCCGACGGGAACCGCTATCTGGACTACGTGATGGGGTACGGCCCGCTCCTGTACGGCCACGACCCACCGGAACCGGTCCAGTCGGCGGTCCAGTCGTACGCCTCCGAGGGGCCGATGTACGGTGCCCCGACCGAGATCGAGGTCGAACTCGCAGAGTTCGTCGCCCGGCACGTCCCGTCAGTGGAGATGACCCGCTTCGTCAACAGCGGGACCGAGGCCACGGTCTCGGCGGTCCGGCTCGCGCGCGGCCACACCGGCCGCGACAAGATCGTGGTGATGCAGGGCGGCTACCACGGGGCTCAGGAGTCGACGCTCGTCGAGGGCGACGCCCACGGCGCCGAACCCAGTTCGCCCGGCATCCCCTCCTCGTTCGCGGAGCACACGATCCCAGTTCCGTTCAACGACGTCGAGGCGATCGAGACGGTCTTCGAGGCCCACGGCGACGAGATCGCCGCAATCCTGACCGAGCCGATCCTGGGGAACACGGGGATCGTTCACCCGGTGGACGGCTACCTCGAACGCCTTCGAGACCTGACCGAGGCCCACGGCGCACTGCTGATCTTCGACGAGGTCATCACCGGGTTCCGGGTCGGCGGCCTCCAGTGCGCCCAGGGGAAGTTCGGGGTCACGCCCGACGTGACCACGTTCGGCAAGATCGTCGGCGGCGGGTTCCCGGTGGGCGCGATCGGCGGGCGCGCGGAGATCATCGAGGGGTTCACGCCCTCGGGTGAGGTGTTCCAGTCGGGCACCTTCTCCGGCCATCCGGTGACGATGGCGGCGGGCTACGAGTACCTGAACTACGCCGCTGAGAACGACGTTTACGACCACGTGAACCGGCTCGCAGACCGGCTTCGCCGCGGAATCTCCGACATCCTCGCCGACCGTGCGCCGTCCTACACCGTGGTCGGAACCGACTCCATGTTCAAAACCGTGTTCACCCGCCGTGGCGCGCCCGCCACCGCCGACAGCGAGGGCGACGCCCTCGACGTCTGCGAGGCTGGGTGTCGCCAGCGCGACTCGTGTGCGAAGTACGATCACTGCCCCAAGACGGGCGCGGACGTCGCCGACGCCGAGGTCGAGCGGTGGGAGCGGCTCTTCTGGCAGGAGATGAAGGACAGAGGCATCTTCCTCACCGCGAACCAGTTCGAATCGCAGTTCGTCTCCTACGCCCACACCGACGAGGACGTCGAGGAGACGCTGGAAGCGTACAAAGCCGTGTTCTGACATCCTGTTCGACCACAGCAGCCGACAGCGCGTTCGACGCTCCGTCTGACCCCCGAGTTTTTGTACGATACCGCCGAAATCGGGGGTATGAACGGCCCTCCACACGACGACTCGGCGCCGGACATCCCGCCGGACGACGACAACCGGGACGGCGAATCGGTGCGGGACGGTGAACCGGTGCGGGACGCCGACCCCGACGTTCGCGAGCGGCCCGAGCAACGCCACGCCGACGCTGCGGGCACGTCGCCCGCCGAGAGGGGCGGCGGCCCCGAAAACTCCGAGTTCGACGACCCGGTCGGTGGCTTGCTCCCGTACGCCGACGTCGACTCCCGGTGGTGGTACTGGATCGCCGCCATCCCAGCGTACGTCGTGATCGCGGCCGCGGTCGGACTGTTGTTCGCGGTTGTCGCGCTCCTCGGCTTCGGGATCGGGATCGAAGCCGGGTTCGTCGGCTTCGGACTCCTGTTCGTGCTCGCGGTCGTGCTTGGGGTCGTCGGCCTCGCTCTCACGATCCTCTTCCCGGTCGCGACGTACGTCGACGCTCGGGCGATCGCCGCCGCCGACGCGCCGTGGACGCCCGATCCCCTGGTGTGGGGACTGGCCGCACTGGCGACGGTGGTCCTGAGTGCGTTCACGCTGAGTTTCGTGCTGGCGCTCTACTACCTCTACAAGCGACACGTCGCGGTCGGGACGCCCTGAGAGAGCGACCCCGCGCGGCTGCGGCACCCCCGAGCCCGAAGAAGTGGCCTTTTCACCCGTCGCCGCCGAGGGTTCGGTAATGACCACTCGCGGAACGCTTCGACTGGCGACGCGGGGTTCGGACCTGGCGCTCCGGCAGGCCGCGGGCGTCCGGGAGACGCTCGAAGACCGTCGCTACGAGGTCGAACTCCGCGAGGTGGAGACGCGCGGCGACCGAATCACCGACGAACTCATTCACCGGCTGGGCAAGACCGGCGCGTTCGTCCGCGCGCTCGACGAGGAGGTCCTCGCCGGCGACGCCGACGCCGCGATCCACTCGATGAAGGACATGCCCACCGACTTCCCGCCGGATCTCGTCGTCGCGGGCGTCCCCGAGCGGGCGTCGGCGGCGGATCTGCTCGTGACCCCCGACGGCGCGTCGCTGTCGGAGCTGCCGAGCGGCGCGGTCGTCGGCACCTCGTCGCTCCGTCGGCGGGCGCAGTTGCTGGCGGAGCGGCCGGACCTGACGGTCGATCCACTCCGCGGCAACGTCGATACGCGGGTCGAGAAGCTGCTGGCGCCGGGGCTACAGGCCGCTCACGAGCGCCGGCTCGATGCCGAAGCAGACGAGGCTGCCGACGGCGACGGCGCGGACGACGCCCCCGAGTTCGATCAGTCGGCCGAGGCGTGGTTCGACGGGCTGGCGGAGATCGAACGCCGCGCGCTCGAACGCGACGTTGAGGCCGAATACGACGCGATCGTGCTCGCGGAAGCCGGGCTCCGACGCTCCGGGCTACTCCACCGCATCGCCTACGAGCGGTTGGAGCCCACTACGTTCGTGCCGTCGCCCGGCCAGGGCGCGATCGCGGTCACCACCCGCGGCGACGGCGACGCCGTCGACCGGATACGGGAGGCGGTGGACCACCACCGAACGCGGGTCGAAACCACCGTCGAGCGGACGATCCTCTCGGAGCTCGGCGGCGGGTGCATCGCCCCGATCGGCGTCTACGCGACGCTTCAAGGACCGTACGTCCACGTGACCGCCCGCGTGCTCTCCGGCGACGGGGAGCGGGAAGTGACAGACACCCGCGACCTGCCGGTTGACGACCACGTGACTGCGGCTGCGACGTTCGCGGCGTCGCTCGCAGACCGCGGTGCCGACGACCTGATCGCCGAGGCGCGCGAGGAGGCGGAAGAGTGAGGATGGACGACGACACCCCGACCGACGGCGACGCCGGGCTGGTTTCGCTCGTCGGCAGCGGCCCCGGCGATCCCGAGTTGCTGACGGTGAAAGCCCGGCGGCTGCTCGACGAGGCCGACGTGGTGCTCCACGACAAGCTTCCGGGCCCGGAGATTCTCGACACTGTTCCCGAAGAGAAACGCGAAGACGTCGGCAAGCGGGCCGGCGGCGAGTGGACGCCCCAGGAGTACACCAACCGCCGGCTGGTCGAACTCGCCCGCGAGGGTAACCACGTGGTCCGGCTGAAAGGCGGCGACCCGTTCGTCTTCGGCCGCGGCGGCGAGGAGATGGAGCACCTCGCGAGCGAAGACATCCCCTTCGAGGTCGTCCCCGGGATCACCTCCGCGGTGGCGGGCCCTGGAATCGCGGGGATCCCGGTCACCCACCGCGACCACGCCTCTTCGGTCTCGTTCGTCACGGGCCACGAGGACCCCACGAAAGCGGAGTCCGCGGTCGAGTGGGACGCCCTGGCGGCCACCGGCGGCACCATCGTGGTCCTGATGGGCGTGGGGAAACTGCCCGAGTACACCGCCGCGCTCCGTGCGGCCGGGATGGAGCCTGCGACCCCCGTCGCACTGGTCGAGCGCGCGACGTGGCCCGGAATGACGGTCGCGACAGGAACGCTCGACGACATCGTGGCGGTCCGCGACGCCGAGGAGATCGAGCCCCCCGCGATCACCGTGATCGGCGAGGTGGCGGCGACCCGCGAGCGCGTGATCGAGTTCCTGCGAAACCGAACTGCCGACGAGACGGCGGTGACCGACGCGTGAGCCGGGAGGTCCGCGTCGCGGCCTTTCGCCCCGACGACGAGCGGCTGGCCGACGCCGTGGAACTGCTCGACTCCCTCGGTGCGACGCCGATTCCGGACCCGATGCTGGCTGTCGAGCCGACGGGTGCGGTCCCCGGTGACTCTTCTTGCGCCGTCGTGATCCTGACGAGTAAGACGGGCGTCGAACTCCTCGCCGACGCAGGGTGGTCGCCGGGCGACGCCACGCTGGCGTGCATCGGTCCCAAGACCGCAGCCGCGGCCCGGGACGCCGGGTGGACGGTGGATCTGGTCCCCGAAGAGTACTCCTCGTCCGGACTAGTCGCCGCGCTCGACGGCGACGTCGGTGGGAGGCGCGTCGCGGTCGCCCGGAGCGACCACGGCAGCGACACCCTGATCGACGGGCTCGCCGACGCCGGCGCGGACGTCACCGAGACGGTGTTGTACCGACTCGTCAGGCCCGAGGGCGCCGGGCAGTCGACAGTGATGGCGGCCGGCGGCGAACTCGACGCGGTCTGTTTCACCTCCTCGCTCACTGTCGAGAACTTCCTCGACGCGGCCGCGGAACGGGGGGTCCGCCAGGAGGCGGTCGCGGGGCTGAACCGGGCGACCGTCGGCGCCATCGGGGAGCCGACCCGTGCGACTGCGGCAGACGTCGGGATCCGAGTCGACGTCGTCCCCGAGAACGCGACGTTCGAGGCACTTGCGACCGCGGTCGTCGAGGCGGCGGCGCCGACGTACCACGAGTAACGCCCGGTCTGGCGTCCGAGCGTGGATTTAAATCCGAGACCGACCCACGGTGAGGTATGAGCGCGGACACGACGACCACCGACGGGCCCGTCCCCGAACTCAGCCAGCGGGCGACAGCCTGCGCGGATCGGCTCCGGAACGCCGACTCCGTCCTGCTCGCGTCCCACATCGACGCTGACGGGCTGACGAGTGCTGCGGTCGCCGCGACGGCCCTCCGGCGCGCGGACGTCCCCTTCGAGACTGTGTTCGCAAAGCAGTTGGACGCCACCGAAGTCGACCGGATCGCTGCGACCGACCACGAAACAGTGCTTTTCACCGACTTCGGCAGCGGGCAGCTCGACGTAATCGCACCCCACGCCGACGCCGGGGCGTTCACGCCCGTGGTCGTCGACCACCACCAACCCGCCGACCTCCCCGACGCTCGCGAGCCCGACCACCACCTCAATCCGCTGCTGTTCGGGATCGACGGCGCGTCGGAACTCTCCGGGGCCGGCGCGAGCTACGTCCTCGCTCGTGCGCTCGAACCGCCCGGCGGCGACAATCGCGACCTCGCGGGGCTGGCGGTCGTCGGGGCGACTGGAGACATGCAGGCAACCGACGGCGGGCTCTCGGGCGCGAACCAGCGGATCGTTGAGGAGGGTGTCGCCGCCGGTGTCGTCGAGGAGGCGACGGACCTGCTCGTCTACGGCCGCCAGACCCGCCCCCTCCCCAAACTGCTGGAGTACGCAAGCGACGTCCGGATCCCGGGGATCACGAACGACCAAGCCGGCGCCGTGGACTTTCTCTCCGGGCTGGATCTGGATCTGAAAGATGACGGCGAGTGGCGCCGGTGGGTCGACCTCACGATGCCCGAGCGCCAGGCCGTCGTGAGCGGGCTCGTGAAGCGGGCGATCGCCTCGGGCGTCCCCGCCAACCGGATCGACGCCCTGGTCGGCACTACCTACACCCTGAGCCACGAGGCGTCCGGCACGGAGCTCAGAGACGTCAGCGAGTTCTCGACGCTCCTGAACGCGACCGCCCGGTACGAGCGCGCGGACGTCGGGCTCGCGGTGTGTCTGGGCGACCGCGACGAGGCGCTCGACCGCGCGCGGACGCTGCTTCGAAACCACCGGCGCAACCTCTCTGAGGGAATCGAGTGGGTCACATCGGAGGGAACGACCGTCGAGACCAGCCTACAGTGGTTCGACGCCGGCACGCGCATTCGGGAGACCATCGTCGGTATCGTGGCGGGGATGGCTGTCGGCACCTCGGACATCAGGGGCGACATACCCATCCTGGCGTTCGCGGAGAAGTCCGACGAGGAAGTGAAAGTCAGTGCCCGCGGGACGCATACGCTGGTCCGGAACGGGCTGGATCTCTCGACGGTGATGCGCGAGGCCTCCCGCGCGGTCGGCGGCGACGGCGGCGGTCACGACGTTGCGGCCGGCGCCACCATCCCTGCGGGGACCCGCTCAGAGTTCGTCGCCGAGGCCGACCGGATCGTCGGCGAACAACTGTCCGACGACTGAGCGGCTCTTGATGCCTCGACCGGATTTCGTATATCGATATGTGATTTATCTCCGTTCGATAGATCCAGTCGACGCCACAGAGGGTCGGTGGTGCGAGACGGAAGACTCCGACCAGCAGTGGTGAGAGAGTGCCCAAAGCTCTCGCTATCGACGTTTCTCGAACGGAGGCTTGGACGTGGGTCGTCGCTACGAGAACCGCTCTGCGGAATCGTGTGTTTGTCGCCCGCTGTGACTTGCGCCGTGCGTCTCGACTGCGGGAGTCTCGCGTCTCCGCCTGCGTTGTCGTTATGGTACACGCTCTCACTTCATCGACCGTCTAACTGGACCGCGGTCTGCGGTCGGCAGAGTGCCCACGTCGCCGTCGCGGGAACACCACACTGACGATCGCACGTCGACGGTCACGCCCTGGCCCCCGAAGTTCCGGAAATTCGAGGATAGAAGCTGTGTGTCTCTATACACGGCCGAGGACTGCTCACGAGTCCATCCCGGAACGCATTCGCTCCTGCAGCGATCTGTCTGCTGTCAGTCGAGTATCTAACTGGGGAGCAAATAAATCCTATACTGATATATGAAAGCTGGAGCTCGGTCCCCCACAGGCTCCGCCCAGGCGGTGATCGCGGCTTCGAGGGGCTCGCCGCCGAACTCCCGTTGTGCGCTCTTTTTTCGAAGTCGCTGTCGCCCTGTCTCATCTCGCTTGTCACGTGAGCAACACAGACGACGGGTCGGTCACGTTCTCGGGCGACCGAATACACCGCGACGGCTTTCATTTCGACGGCCAGGATCCCTTCCGATCGTGCACGATCGATCGCCGTCTCGGTCTCCCGAAACGGCGCGTCCGTCGTCCAGGTCGTCCCCGCGTAGACCGGCCGGGAAATCGACTGGCAGGCGTCGCCGACGCGCCCTCGGTCCGCGGGCTATGGAGACGGTCGGCGAACGGGCGAGGAACGCGTCGACGAGGAGTCGCAGGCGACGTAACCACCTGCTGACCGGGTGGTTCACCCTGTGCCGTGACCCCGCCCGAGCGTCGCATACTGTCGAGCGTCGCCGATCGGTGCCTCACGATCGCTCCAGTCGGTTCACACCGCGGTGCCGTCCCTCGACCGCGTCTCGACGTCGAGCGGGTCCTCAAGATCGCCCATCACCGCCTCGAACGCGTCCGTCGCGGTCAGAAGCCCCACCACCCCGCCGTCGTCGACGACCAACGCGAGCTCCTGGCGTTCGACCTGGAACTGATCGACCGCCTCGCTGATCGGCGTCGCGTCCGACAGCGTCATCGGCGGCGCCGCCACGTCCGAGAGCGTCGCCGCCCCGCCGCGGAGGTCGTCGATGCGGTTGACCACGCTGGGGACGTAGACGATGCCGCAGAACTCAGACGGTTCCGACCCGATCAGCGGCAGCCGGGTGTGGGGGTTCGATCCGATCCGCCGGAGGTTCTCCTCGATCGACTCCTCGGTGGAGAGAAACACCACCTCGTCGACGGGCGTCATAACCTCTCGAACCGGGCGGTCGCCCACCGCCAGGGCGTTGATGACCTCCTCGCGCCGCTCTGCCGGGACGTCGCCGCGATCGAGCACCGACCCGAGTTCGTGCCGGAGGTCCGCGCGGGTCTCGATCGAGTCCGTCTCGGCGTCCAGCCACGCGCCGGTCATCTCCACGCCGAACAGCTTGAGCGTCGCCTTTGCGACGCCGTCGCCGATCGCGATGATCGGGGCGATCAGCTTCGCGAACCAGTACAGCGGCGTCGCGCCGTACCGGACCACCAACTTCGAGCGCTCGACGCCGAGGTACGTGGGCGTCTGCTCGCCGTGTGTGAGGTGCAGGAGGTTGATGATGAGAAACGCGATGACCCCACCGGCACCGATCGACGCCAGGATTGTCGCCTGGAAGAACGGTTCGAACAGCGACGCCAGCGCGGGTTCGGCCACGATCCCGACCGCGATGCTGGAGGCAGTGATTCCCACCTGACAGCTGGTGAGATAGATCTCCAAGTCGTCGGTCATCTCCCACCCCCGCCGGAGCGCCGGCTCGTCGAACTCAGATTCGGAGTACTGCCGAACCCGGGTGAGCGCGAACTCGATCGCGACGAAGAAGCCGTTCGCCAGGATCAACGCGACCCCGGCGAGCAGCCGGAGGGCGACTTCGAGGCCGTTCATAACCGTCCGGTCTGCCGGGCAGGTAAAATACCCGGCGACGATCACGTGGTTCTCGAGGCTCCGGACAAAACCGGTTTGTACCGCCGGCGGTCACCTACGAGTATGGCAGACTTCGACCCCGAGACGTTCGAGGACAAATACGTCCACTACTTTCCGGAGCTCCAGCGCGCGTACAAGAACGCCTTCGAGGCGATGAGCGAGCGGTACGACTCCGAACTGATCCACGCGATCGACCAGCAGATCCTCAATGAGTCCGAGCCCTTCTACGACGACGGGGCGTTCCGGATCGAACTCCCGGACGACCCCGCCGATCGGGTGACTGCGATCGTCGTTGACGACGAGAAGCTGTCGACGGTGCTTGACGCCTACGTCGACGAGTTGTGCGACCAGCTCCGGAGCGTGTTCGGGGTGGCGGGGTCGGACTGATCACCGAACCAAAGGTCTAAGCCTGTCGCCGCCGAACCGGCTGGTATGAGCACGGACACCGCAAGCGGCGACGACGACCTCAAAGAGCGGGTCACGAACTTCCTGCGACGGAACTTCCCGCAGATCCAGATGCACGGCGGCTCCGCCGCGATCCAGCACCTCGACCGCGAGAGCGGCGAAGTCACCATCATGCTCGGCGGCGCGTGTTCGGGGTGTGGCATCTCCCCGATGACGATCCAGGCGATCAAAAGCCGGATGGTCAAGGAGATCCCCGAGATCGAGACGGTCCACGCCGACACCGGGATGGGCGGCGGCGGCCACGACGAGGGCGGGATGTCCCCCTCGTTCCCCGGCGAGACCACCGGCGACGACGCCGACAGCGACGAAGGGCCGCAGGCCCCGTTCTGAGCGGCACGCCGACACCCACACAGATATCTGCTTTTGCGCCGACTGATATCGTGAGTCCATCCCTTGCCGATCCGGGACCGGTGACTCTTTGCCCCCGTCGCCGCGAGAGATGGGTATGAGCACGGAGTCGCCCGAAAACGTCCTCTTCGTGGTGATGGACACGGTCCGAAAGGACCGGCTGACACCGTACGGGTACGACCGCCCGACGACGCCCACCCTCGCGGACTTCGCCTTGGAGGCCACCGTCTTCGAGCAGGCGGTCGCGCCCGCCCCTTGGACGCTCCCGGTTCACGCCTCGCTTTTCACCGGTCTCTACCCCTCACAGCACGGCGCCGACCAAGAGAACCCCTACCTGGAGGGTGCGACCACACTCGCAGAGACGCTGTCGGCGTCGGGGTACGACACCGCCTGCTACTCCTCGAATGCGTGGATCACCCCGTACACCCACCTGACGGACGGTTTCGACGACCAGGACAACTTCTTCGAGGTGATGCCCGGAGAGTTCCTGTCGGGGCCGCTAGCCCGCGCGTGGAAGACGATGAACGACAACGAGTCGCTCCGCGCGATCGCCGACAAACTGGTGAGCCTGGGCAACACCGCCCACGAGTATTTCGCCGGCGGCGAGGGCGCCGACTCGAAGACCCCCGCGGTGATCGACCGCACGATGGAGTTCATCGACGACGCCGACCGATCGTTTGCGTTCATCAACCTCATGGACGCCCACCTGCCGTACCACCCGCCCGAGGCGTTCGCCGCGGAGTTCGCTCCCGGGGTCGATTCCGCCAAAGTTTGTCAGAACTCAAAGGAGTACAACTCCGGCGCACGCGACATCGACGACGAGGAGTGGGCGGACATCCGCGGGCTCTACGACGCCGAAATCGCCCACATCGACGACCAACTCGGGCGGCTGTTCGGGTGGCTGAAAGCCGAAGGCCGATGGGACGACACGATGGTCGTGGTGTGTGCGGACCACGGCGAACTCCACGGCGAACACGACCTCTACGGCCACGAGTTCTGCGTCTACGACCCCCTGGTGAACGTTCCACTCTTGATCAAACACCCCGACTTGGACGCCGACCGCCGCGGGGACCAAGTGGAGCTCATCGACCTCTATCACACCGTTCTCGACGTCCTCGACGTGCCGGCCGACGGCCCAGCGGCCGACGGAGCGGTCCCGCTGGATCCGACGCGGTCGCTGGTCTCTGACACCTACCGGGCGTTCGACGGCCTCGCGGACGCCGAGCGCGACCCCGGTCAGCGCGGCGACGGCGAGTACGCGTTCGTGGAGTACTCCCGGCCGGTCGTCGAACTGACCCAACTCGAGGAGAAAGCCGCCGACGCTGGGATCGACCTGTCCTCCGAGTCCCGGTTTTACTCGCGGATGCGCGCGGCGCGCCGCACCGACGCGAAGTACGTCCGGATCGACCGCATCGACGACGAGGCCTACCGGCTTGACACGGATCCGGGAGAGACCGATACCCTCGCGGATGGCGACGACCCCGCGATCGCCGAGGTCGACGCGGCGCTTTCCGACTTCGAGTCCGCCGTCGGCGGGGCGTGGACCCGCGCTCTCGACGACGACGTCTCCGACGACGCGGTCGGCGAGATGGACGACGAGGCCCAAGAGCGGCTGCGTGATCTCGGCTATCTGGAGTAAGAACTCCCCGGTGGATCAAAAGAGCGCGTGAGTGGCGTGTACGCCCCGCGACCCGCTACTCCGTGATCACGTCGAGGAGTTCGTCCAACCCGTCGATCTCGACGGTCGGCTCGGCGGCGAGTTCGGCGTCGGCGTTGTGGTCGCGCCGAAGGAACGCGCTGTCAAGCCCCGCGCGGTCGGCCGCCACGAGGTCGGTCTCGCGGTCACCCACGTAGAGGCCGTTCGTCGCGCCGAGGGCATCGAGCGCCTCCTCGAGGTAGTAGGGATTGGGTTTCCGTCGGCCGAACCCCACGGGGCCGAGTTCGCGACCGCGGGCGACGTCGAACGTCGTGAGCCCGAAGCGGTCGACTACGAACTCCACCGTCCGGTGGTAGTTGTTGCTGACGAGCCCCACCGCGACCCGGTCGGAAAGCTGGTCGAGCGCGTCGACGTCGTCGAAGAGGTCGCGATCGGCCGCGTGGTCGACGGTCCGCGCGGCGCTTCGGCGTTCGCGAGCGGTGTAGAACGCCTCGGGGTCGACGCCGACGGCCGCGCAGGCGTCTATGAACGCGTCGGTGTACTCGTACGTCGACAGCGTCGCCCGGTGCTCGTCGGCGACGTCCATTCCCCGCGCTTCGAGCACATCGTCGAGCGCCCGTGTGTGGACCGCGGGGTCGGTGCCGCGGCCCTCCAGTAGCACGCCGTCCATATCGAACAGGACTACCTCCTCTCTCCCCCCTCGAGTTGCGTTCACTGAGCGACGCTTCGGTGCGGGGAAAAATAGGCTTTCGCTCGCTTTCCGTCGTCACAGTCGAGGCGCGCACCGCTCGCCGAGCGAGCGGACCGACCTCCCGGTCGCTGCCGTCGGATTCCTCCCGCTCGACGCTCTCAGAGAACGATTTTATGCGTCGAGGACATACCTCGTACCAGTGACGAGAGTCGACCTCTTCGGGACGATCCGTCTGGACCGTCCCTCCAAACTCCGGGCGGAGCTCGAGAACTTCTCGACGGAGGCTGACGTGTTCTTCGTGGGGGAGCCGAGCGACACTCCCACGAAAGAGGAGCGACAGGAGCTGCTGCTCAAACACCCGTCGGTGTATCTGGTGGCGACGCTGCTCGGGGTGGTGTGGGGGATTCCGGGTGCGCTCCTGACGCGACAGTTCGATTCCGTCGATCGGGTCATCACGGATCAAGTGGCAGCCGAACACGGGATTCGTGTCGAACCTGTCGATCTGAGCCTGGTCCGTGCCGCCGGCGACATCTCAGCGATGGAGACCGTCCTCAGCTGGTTTCAGTTCTCGGTGACAGCGGTGTTTCTGCTCGCCTCGGTCGTGCTCTTCGCCGGTCGACTGCTCGTTTCGACCTTTCCGGTCGGGATCTCGCCGCTGACACTCGGTGCGTGTGGCTTCGTCGTCGGATTCCTCCCAGCGGCCTTTCTCGCCCGGGACACGCTGTCGGCGCGCAACGAGGCAATGGCAGCCAACGTCGAGCGGATCGTTGCGCGTCGGGACGACATCGACGTCGCGTGCCTGGTCGTCGGGTACACCCACGTCCCCGGCGTGAAACAGCAGTTGAAACAGCGGCAGATCGACACCGACCGGACGCACAGATCGAAGTTCCTCAGACGGAACTCCTAATCCGCTGTTGGTTCCCCCACTGCGGTAACGAGCAGACCCGGGGCCACCCCCGAGGCGGTTCACATGTAGTCCGCAAACGTCGTCGGCTTGTTCTTGTCGTTCTCGAAGACGGACTCGAGGCTGCGATTCAGGACCTCCAGGCGCTGTTTGGTGTACTCACGGCAGCCGAACTCCTCGGCGACGCGGATCGCGGTGTCCATGTACTTGTTCACCGATCCCTGGTGGACGGTGAGGTTCACCCGACCGCCGCACTCCCGGCAGTCGCCGGTCAGCGGCATACGGCGGTACTTCTCCCCGCAGTCGAGACACCGGGTCTCCTGTCTGGAGAACGCTCGGAGGTTCCCGATCAGATCGGGGAGGAAGTGATACTCGATGATCCGCTCGGCCACGTCGGTCTCGTCGACCGCCCGGAGCTTCCGGGAGAGGTCGAGTTGGGCGTCCATCTTCTCCTGCATCGAACCCAGGGTCTTGTACGCCGAGAGATCCGGCCCCAGCGCGATACTGGAGGTGTCGTGGGTGTGGTCGAAGCCGCGGTACTCCGCATCGGTGCCGACGGTGTCCTCGGCGAGCTGGATGAGTTCCTCGACGCCGTCGGGATCCGCCAGCTCCCGGGTGGATTCGTAGAACTCCCGGGGATACTGTCTGACGATGTCCATGTTGTGCGCCTCGTCGTCGATCTCGCTGGGATCGATCCGGGAAGACATCACGAGGGGCGCGTCCATTTGCCCACCGCGCTGATCCGGCAAGTATTGCTTGGAAAAGTTCAGGAGGCCGTCCATAAGGAGCATTACGCAATCCTCGTCACCATCGCATTGCGCGACCGGCACGCCGTTGGCGTAGAGTGTGTGCGTCTCCGCGACGGTGAGACAGTACGTGTACTCGACTGTCGACCGAACGAGCCGCACGGCTTCGACCGCGTCGGTGTCGGCCTCACCCCCATCGGTGGCCACCTGGGCCGGTTCCGCCTCGGCTGGCGACGCCACGAGTGGCGACGGCAGTTCCTCGCCCGTTTCCAGCTCACTGGCCCGGACACGCCTGATGCCGTCGTCCCACCGCAGCAGCTCGTGATCCGGTGTGACCGTTATCTCCCGTCCACTCCGCGTCTCGATTTCGACGAGATGTTCCGGCGCCCGGTGTTTCGACACCGCTTCGACCGGTTTCAGCACCTGCTGGCCGTCTTCGTTGACACTCGGAACGTGTACGTCACCGTCGAGTTCCTCCACAAGCGTCCCGAAGTCGTCGGTTTCGGGGTCGTCCAGCCGCTCCTCGACGAACTCGTCGATCCGGCCGTGGTGCCACTCCTCGCCGTCTTGATACCGGAGTTTTGTCTCGGGGTGAAAGCAGTTCCGCCGCTTCGCGGCGTGAAAGTACGGATGCGCGTATCCGACCGCCGCCGAGGTAAAGCCGACCACGCGGCCGACCACCGCGGCGGAGGTGTGCGGCGCCATCCCGAAGACGAGTTCGCCCACCAGATCCTCGCGATCCTCGACCTCGTAGAACGCCGGGAGGTCGTAAAATTCGGTCAGTAGGTCGTCGACGAAGTCGGCGGTCTTGAGCATGTGCTCGGCGGCGCCGTCGGAGAGCACGACGTCTTGGACCTTCAGTTCGACCAGCTGATCGTCGAACTCCAGGGGTTCGCCGTCGATGTCGGTCTCGTACCCGAGTTCGCGGAAGTCCGCGGCGGTCACGTCGAGCTCCGACGGCCGGACCGACGTGACCGGGAGGTCGGTCATGTCGTACCGGACGGTGCCGTCCTTGAACGCTGTGACGCCGTTTTTCGCCCGTAACACTCCTTTCGCCATCGGCTCGGGTGTCTTGTTCGCGGAGGTGAGTCCCTTCACGCCCTTCATGATGTCGTAGGCGGACTCCCGTTCGCCAACGGCTTCTAAGGCGCTCCGGTACTCCTCGCCGACGTCGATCGAGACCCACTCGGGGCTCTCGACCGCGCGGTCGCAGCGGTCACAGTGGACCCGCCCGGACTCCTCGGGGCGGACTACCTGGCCGCACTCGTCGCACTCGTAGTGGGGTTCGGTGTGGGCCTCACACTCGGGACACCGCGTCCGGTAGGTGTGGGTCTCACACGACGGGCAACGGCGGTCGCCCGCCCGTACGTCGACGATCCCCCGCCGACCCTGGTCGTCGCGGGCGCGAGCGGCCTTCCCCACGTCGCGCTGGCTGCCGCCGGCCTCGCCGATCGGAAAGAGGGTATGGACCGCCGGCGAGAGGTCCCGCGACTCGGACTTCTCGGGGCGGCCCATCCGGTTGCCGATCCGGGTGGGCGCACGTTCGCGGATCTCGTAGGGGGCGACCTCGTTTACCGCTCGCAGCGCGCTCTCGCCGCCGTCCCACTCGCGTGCCGCCGTCGACAGCGCGCTCCAGGTCCGTTCGAGTCGGGCCCCGCCCTCGGCGACCTCGAACCCCAGCGACCGGACCAAGGGGCGCCACTCGGGAATCCGGATCGTCTCCCCGCGCCGGGCGTGTTCGACGAGCAGGCGTTCGAGGGTCCGCGCGGTGGCGTCGTCGTTCGGGAGTTCGAGCGCGTCGTCGGTCGTGACGGCCCCTTCACCCGCACTGCTGCTCGACCCGCTGGCGACGCCGCCGTCGGCCTCCGGCGCCACCACCCGGCTGCCGTCGACGGCCTCGGCGAGGCCGACGAACTGCTCGACCGACACGTCGTGCCAGAGGTAGGTGTACTCGGGGTGCAGCGGGCAGTCGTACGCCGTCGCCCACTCGTGGGCTTCCGCGGGCGTCGGCTCCTGGAGGTCGACACCGGGGTCGTCTTCGAGCGCTTGGACCGGGCCGTCGGCGGCCTCGAACTCCTGGATCCACCACTCGGGGACGTACGGCGCGGGCGCGAGCGGGTGGTTGTTCTCCACGAACTCCCCGACGTTCACCAGGTACTCGCCCAAGTCGAGGATCTCCTCGACGCCGTTCCGGACCGCGAGCGCCTCCGCGGGGTCGTCGATCCGGCGGACGTCGCCGTTGGCGAGCCGGACCGTCGGTCCCTCGATGGAGTCGACCGGGACGACTCCCGCAGCTTTTCCGGGGCGTTCGGTCTTGATCTGGGTCCCCGTCGCGAGGAAGTCGTCGACGAGGTGCATCGTCGCGGGGTGGACCCCAGCGGTCGCAAACCCGTGGTTCCGTGCCCGGCCGTACCGGAGCCGGAATCCCCCGGAGGCGCTGGGGTGGCCGAACACCGGCCGACCGGCGATCAGGTCACGGAGGTACTTCTCCGAGGGATCGGGGCGCAGAGGGCCCGCTGCCGACTTCTCCGCGTCAGCAGCCTCGCCGGTGTCGCCGTCGGCGTCGCTGGTGTCGCCGTCGGCATCCGCGCCTTCGTCGGCCTCCGCTTCCGACTCCCCGCTGATCGCACCGTCGATGAGATCCTGGAGCCACGGCCACTCCACCTCGTCCAACTCGCGGGTGTACCGCTGGATCTTCGGCGCCTTCAGTGCGATCCCCTCCGCGAGCACCAGACACATCCCGCCCCGCGCGGCGTTGGTGTCGACGCGTTCCAGGTCGCGAAACCCCGAGACCTCCTCGTCGCCGGTGGCCTCGCCGTCCAGCATAATCGGCATATTCTCCGCGATAAACGTCGTCTCCTTGTCTTTCGGTGTGTACTGGAGCCCGGTCTCCTTGTCGTAGAGAGCGACCTCCTCCGCGTAGCGTTCGATCTCGTCGCTCCGGGCCCGGTACTCGTCGATGCCTAAGAGCGACCGGGCGTAGTCGGCGACCAGTACTGACAGGGCCTGGGCGGTCCCGCCCGCAGACCGGATCGGGCCGGCGTAGTACACGTTCACGAACTCCGTGCCGTCGCCGTTCTCCAAGATTTCGACCCGGTCGATCCCCTCGATCGGGGCGGCGACGACGCCCTCGGTCAGCAGCGCGACCGCGGTCCGAACCGCGCCCTCGATCTTCCCCGCCCGGCCGTCGTAGTCGCCGACAGTCCCCTCCACGAAGTCGGTGACCAGCTCCAGGGCGGCCTCCTCCCGTGACAGCTCGCCTTCGAGTTCCCGGACGCGCTCGGCGACCCCGGCGATCCCGAGGATGTTCTCGACGCGGTCGGCCATGTCTCTCGCGACCGGGATCTCCACCTCGACGTCGGGATCGTGTCCCCGGCGCTTGGCGCGCTCGGCGCGGTCGAACGCCTCGTCGAGATGGTCTTCGATCCGCTCGAAATACCGCTCGTCGTCGTCGTGCATCAGAGCCAGAGGTCCAGATCGGTGGTGTCGTGATGTTCGCGCACCAGCGGTTCCTCGAACGCCCGGAGGTACACCTCGCCCGCGAAGACCGTGGCGGCGTTGAGATGACCCGCCAGCGACTGGCCGCTGGGTCGCGAGAGGACCGCGTGGGTGTGAGCGAACCGGTCACCCTCGAGATTTGCGACGTTGCCGACGCAAGCCGCCACCTCGAGCGGTTCGTCGAACCGCACCGACTGATACTCCTTGTCGTCTTGATCGTAGAACCAGACTTCGGCGTCTTGGACCGCGCCCATCGCCTGGAACCACGCCGCGTGGATGTCTTCGAGGTCGGCGAACTCCTCGATCTCCGTGCGCCAGTCAGCGCCCGTTTCGAGTCGAAGCAGGAACTCTCGGGTCGCGTCAACCTCGCGGTACTGCATACCCTCCTCCTGGTGGGACGCGAACAAAAACACTGTGTTCGGCCTGGTCGCCGGGACGCCGTCCGACCGCCGGCGGACGGGGCGGCGTCAGATCCAGTCTCGGAGCGACGGCGCTTCCGCCACCGGCATCGACAGCCACGCATCGTCGCGAGAGACGTCCGCGATCACGAACTCCGGCTCTGCGGGCGCGGAGTCGACTGCGGCCATCACCTCGGCGTGCGACGCGTCTGCCACCGCCGTCGCGTTCTGGGTCATGTTTGTGAATGTGTCTCACTCATACATAAACCCGTCGGATCGATGTCGTGAATGAATTAACGATCAGGGTACTTGTGCGGAGAAAAAGCATATTACTTTGTTTGAAAGCGGATGGAACAAAACGTGTAGTCAGTATCTCTCGGATGATCGTGGCACGATGTCTCATAATATTCGGGGGCACCCGACCCGGTGGGACTCCACGCCGGCCGCATCGACAGCCGACGCGGCCCCGTCGCAGCCCGGCCTGCGGCGATAGGGAGGTGTGACCCGACCGCGCGACAGCAGCGGCGACAGAGGGCGTTATCGGCCGGTCGCTCTGCGCCGGTCCACGGGGCCGGACCGAACCACCCCGCCACCTCGTGTCGACGGCGTGTCGCCGATGGTCCGGGACCGCGACGAGCGCGCGATTACGCGGAGACCCCTGCGTAATGCCACCCAGCGGCTTCAAAGGGTACAAGAGGTGTGGCGGAGTATGACGGGTATGAACGTTGCCGACGCAATGACGCCCCGCGAGGAGCTGGTCACCGCCGAACTTCCGGGGACCCGCGACGACGTGCTGGAGTACCTCCAAGAGCGGGGGTTTTCCTCGGTTCCGGTCGTCAAGCTGACAGACGACGGCGAGGAGTACCGTGGGCTGGTCTCCCGTCAGGAGCTGATCGAACGACCCGACGAGGACCAGCTCGCGGTGCTGATGCGTGAGGTTCCGACGGTCTCGGCCGACGCCACCGTGGAGGAGACGGCGCGGCTGCTGGTCGACGCCGGCACCCGACGGGTTCCGGTGGTCGACAGCCAGCTCGACGGGATCATCACCGTCACTGACGTGATCCGCGCCGTCGCCCGTGGGGAAGTCGCTGTCGACGCCACCGCCGGCGAGATCGCCTCGCGCGACGTGAACACCACCTACGTCGAGACGCCGCTCCCGGTGGCCGAGCGGGAGATCTACTACGCGAACGTGCCGTACACGCTCTGTCTCGACACCGAGGGGTCGATGGCGGGTATCCTCACCGAGGCCGACATCATCGACGTCGCCCGCGTAGTCGAGGGCGAGGACGACACCGGCGACTCGGTGGCCAGCCAGGACGACGACTGGATGTGGGAGGGGATCAAGGCGGTCGGCAAGCGGTACATCCCCACCCGGAACGTCGAAATCCCGGCCGAGCCCGCCTCGACGTTCATGTCGAGCGACCTCACCGCCGTCCCGCGGACCAAGCCGGCGATGGAAGTCGCACAGACGATGATCACCGAGGACATCGAGCAGGTTCCGCTGGTCGCCGGCGACAGACTCGTCGGGATCGTCCGCGACATCGACCTCGTGGAGGCGGTGTGATGGGCGGCGAGGGCGAACGGCTCGCCGAACTCGCGAAGCGCCGCGGATACTTCTTCGGTTCGAGCGGGGCCTACGGCGGGGTAGCGGGGTTTTACACCTTCGGTCCCCAGGGCGCAGCGCTCAAATCCAACGTCGAGGAGGCGTGGCGCGACCGGTTCACGGTCCGCGAGGGCAACTTCGAGATCGAGGCGCCCACGATAATGCCCGAGCCCGTCTTCGAGGCGTCGGGCCACCTTGACGGCTTCGACGACATGCTGGTCGAGTGTCCCGACTGCGGGGAGTCCCACCGCGCGGACCACCTGCTCGAGGACAGCACGTCCGTCGAGGACGCCGAATCGCTCCCCGTCGCAGAAGTGGAGGAGCTGCTCGCAGACCACGGTATCACGTGTCCCACCTGCGGCGGCGACCTCGCGGGCGAGCCCGTCGACGATTTCAACCTCATGTTCGAGACGACGATTGGTCCGGGGTCGTCGACGCCGGGGTATCTCCGCCCGGAGACCGCACAAGGGATCTTCGTGGAGTTCCCGCGGATCAAGGAGTACGCCCGCAATAGCCTCCCGTTCGGTGTGACGCAGATCGGACGCGCGTACAGAAACGAAATCTCGCCGCGGAAGAGCATCGTCCGCACCAGGGAGTTCACCCAGGCCGAACTGGAGCAGTTCGTCGATCCCGAGCGCGACGCCCCCGACCTCGACAGCGTCGCCGACGTCGAGGTCAGACTCTACCCCGCGACCGAACAGCACGCCGACGACGGCGAGTACGTCGAGACGACCGTCGGGGAGGCGGTCGACGACGGAATCGTCGGCGACCCCTGGATCGGGTACTTCGTCGGGATCGCCCAGGAGTGGTACGAGGACCTCGGCGTCGATATGGACCGGTTCCGGTTCCGGCAGCATCTCTCGGGGGAACGGGCCCACTACGCCGCGGACTGCTGGGACGCCGAGAGCGAGGTCGACGGCGACTGGATCGAGATCGCGGGGTTCGCCTACCGGGGAGATTACGACCTCTCGAAGCACGCCGAGCACGCTGACGACGACTTCACGGTCTTCCGGCAGTTCGACGAGCCCAAGACGGTCGAGCAGTCGGTTGTCGACCCGGATATGAGCGTGCTCGGTCCAAAGTACGGAAACGAGGCGTCGGACGTCGCCTCCGCTCTGGAGGAACTCGCCGACCGCGACCCAACGGCGTTCGACGGCGATACTGTACAGGTCACCGTCGGCGGCGAGACCCGGACCGTCGACAGCGAGGTCGCTGGCTTCCGGATCGAGGAGCGGACGGTCAACGGCGAGCACATCACCCCGCACGTGATCGAGCCGTCCTTCGGCGTCGACCGGACGGTGTACACCCTGCTGGCGCACGCCTACCACGAGGACGAGGTCGACGACGAAACGCGGACCTACCTCTCGTTGTCGCCGACGGTCGCGCCCACCGACGTGGGAGTGTTCCCCCTGGTTTCGAACGTGTCGGAGCTCGTCGACAGCGCGGAGGCCATCGTCGACGACCTCCGGCGGGCGGGGTTCAGCGTCGCTTACGACGACTCCGGAAGTATCGGGCGCCGCTACCGCCGGCAGGACGAGGTCGGCACGCCATTTTGTGTGACTGTCGACCGCGACGGTCTGGAAGGCGAGGGCCCCGACACGGTGACCGTTCGGGAGCGCGACTCCGGGCGGCAGGTCCGGCTCCCGATCGACTCGGTCTCGACAGAACTCCACGCCGTGATGGACGGCGACACCTCTTTCGATGGGCTTGTCGCGGCGTACGACGCCGTCACGGCCGACGCGGACGCGGGCTCGTAGCGGTGCCGCTCGTCACGCTCCCGGACGAACTCGCACAGCGAGGCGAGCTCAAGCGGCGACTCGTCCACGCCAGCGGCACGGGGCTGCCGCTCCTGTACGTGTTCGGGTTCGTGACGTGGCGGCAGTTCGGCGTCGTGATGCTCGCGTGTTCGGCGGTCGCGGCGGTCCTGGAGTTCGTCCGGTTGGTGATCGGCCTGGATTGGGCCATCTACGACGAACTCACCCGCCCCTACGAACAGGAGAACGTGGCGGGGTACGGGCTGTATATGTTCAGCATCACCGCCGTGGTGTTGCTCTTCGCGCCGCACGTCGCCGTCCCGGCGACGTTGATGCTCACGATCGGCGATCCGATCTCGGGGCTCCTGTCGCGGACCCGCGAGGCGGGCGAACCCAAGCGTCCACGTACGCTCGCGGCGATGTTCGCGGTCTGTCTCGCGGTCTCGGTGCCGTTTCTTATCCCCGCAGCAGGCGTCGCAGTCGGCGCTGCGGCGTCGGTCGCGGCCGCGCTGGCGGCGACTGTCGCCGACGGGTTCACGCCCGTGATCGCCGGGTACGTGATCGACGACAACGCATCCATCCCGGTGGCCGCGGCCGCCGCAGGCGGGGCGGTGTTGGCTGTCACCGGCGCCGCGCCGGTGCTTGTGTAGTCTCCGTCGCCGGCACGTGCGGCGCCGGGGCGGTCGCCACTGCGCCGCCCGCTGTGACCGACTCCACGGGCGCCGCGGTCAGCGCTTCGCCGCCGGGAGGAGCCAGGCGAAGCCGCCGACCGAGAGCAGGAAGGCACCCGTGGCCAGCGGGTACTGCGCGTGCGAGACGGTCGTGGCGACGGTCCCGGCGCCGAGAGAGCCCGCGACTGCGGCGATCAGGGGAGCCGTACACGAGACGCACGCGAACAGTCCGACAACGCCCGGGCCGGACGCACTCCACGTGCGGTCGACCGCGACGGTCGCAAGCGCCCCCAGGGTGACGTAGCCGATCGTGAGAAAGGGGATCACGCTGATCGACAGCAGCGAGCCGACGTAGACGACGGCCGGCCCCCAGCCCGGAAGCGCCAGGTGGACGCTGGTGGACGGCGGCGTGGACGCCGGACCGAGCAGCCCGGCGGTGTACTGCAGGGCGACCGCGTAGCCTACCCCGACGGCGACCGCCGGGAGCGACGGCGATCCGAGCGCCGGCGCGACGTACCGCTTGAGTGCCGCCCCGCTCACGAGGATCCACACCAGCGGATACGCGACCTGCGCCGGGGAGTGGACGACCGGTTCGACCGCTACGGTGTAGCCCACCAGCAGTCCGACGCCGACCGCGGCGAGAACGCGGCCCGGACGGAGTCCGTTGCGGACGCCGCGCACGCTCATCTCAACTCTCCTTCGGCCCGATCTTCCGGAGTACGTTCTGGAACACCAGGAATCCCACGAGGACGGCCAGCGCCGCCGGGAAGTAGACGACTCCGGAGACGTCGATCCCGAAGAGCATCCCCAGAACCGTCCTGAACTCGAAGATGATGACGGCGAGCACTACGAAGCCGACGAGGACGCCGCCGCTGGTCTCGATCCGGGGGCCGGTCCCGCTCATCGAATCACCCCCAGTTCACCGACAACATCGGCGAGCGCGGCGGTCACGCTCTCGATGGCGACCGCGATGGTGTCGAAGACGACCGTGACGGGGTAGGCGTCACCGCCCGTGCCGAACAGGCCGCTGTCGGCGACGATCGCGCCGAGCGGCAGCGCGTACGCCAGCGCGACCAACACCAGTGCGATCCCGGCCCAGAGCCGCATGTTGTCGAGGACCCGCGGGCTGTCGTCGGGCCCGGAGAGTGCGGGCGGGAGCGTCTGGCCAAGCCCCGAGGTTGTGGGATTGCCCCACGAGAGCGCGAGGTTGCTCAAGAACAGGACCGACGAGACGAAAAGCAGCGTCCCGCCGACCGCGAGCTGGACGTTGAGTTCGGCGACGCTCCCGAACGCGGTGGTGAAATCGAATCCTTGATACTGGGGTTCCGCGGTCCGTCGCGGGATGCCGTACAGCCCGGAGACGTGCATCGCGTTGGACATCAGGGCCATCCCGCCGAACCAGACGACGACCTGAAGCAGCCCGATCGGCCGGGAGTAGAGCCGCCGGTTGGTGAGCTGGGGCCACAGCCAGTAGGTCCCTGCCATCATCGTGAGCGCGACCGCGGTCCCGACGGTGAGGTGGAAGTGCCCGGGCACCCAGAGGGTGTTGTGGACGAGGTAGTTGATGTTCATCCCGGCGTTGATCATACCGGAGAACCCCCCGGCGGCGAACATCAGCCCCGCGAGCATCATCCCGGTGAACGCCGGATCCCGCCACGGCAGCGCGCGGAGCCACCCGAACAGCCCCGTCCCGCCCCGCTGGCGGGCGCCGTGTTCGACGCTCGCGACGACGGTAAACGCCGTCAACAGGCTCGGCAGCAGTAGGAACATCGTGTTGGTCATGGCGATGAACTTGAAGCTCTCCGCGATGCCGGGGTCGAGGTACTGGTGGTGGATCCCGACCGGCGTCGACAGCAGCACGAAGAGCACGAAGACGACCCGCGCGAGCGGATCGCTGAACAGCCGCCCGCCGGCGATTTTGGGCAGCACGGTGTACCACAGCAGGTACGCCGGCATGAGCCAGAAGTAGACCACCGGATGACCGAAGAACCAGAACAGCGTCCGAGTCAAGAGCGGATTGACCGTCTCGATCAGCCCGAGCGACCACGGTAGCAGGAAGAACAGAACGGAGACGGCGACGCCGATGGTCGCGATGTACCACATCAGCATCGTCGTCAAGACCATGAACGTCTGCAGCGGGATCCGCTCGTCCGGATGCTCCGCGGTCCACGCCAGCCACGACCGGAACCAGTCGGCACCTGCGATCCACGTCCCGATCAGAAAGACCGTGAGCCCGGCGTAAAACAGCGGATGCGCCTGCAGCGGCGCGTAGAAGGTGAAGAGTACGTCGGCGCTGATCCCGACCTCGTCGACGAACCCCAGCAGGATCGTGACGCCGGTGATCGTCGACCCCAGCGACATCAGCGCCAGCCACGCTTTCGTGATCCGAATATCCTCGACCGGTCGGTCGAGACTCCGGGTGACCGCCCACTGGAACAGGCCGACGAGGAAGAAGATGGTGAACACGATGACGAGCAGGACTCCGTGGGCCGTGAGAACGGTGTAGTAGTCCGCCGAGGGGATGAACCGCAGGATGTTCGTCCGGTGGAGCGCTTGGACCAGTCCGAAGAGCGCCCCGAGCCCGAACGCTACGAACGCGACAATGAAGGCCTGACGCACGATCGATGCCTCCTCGGGATACCGGTCGACGAACGTCGCGGACCCGGCGCTCATTCGGCGTCACCTCCCTCGTACTCGTCTTCAGGAACGACTTTCAGGAGTCCCTCCATATCGTGGTGAGCCCTCCCACAGTATTCGTGGCAGATTATGCCGTACTCTTGGGGTTCGTCGACCTCGACGGTCAGCTCCGCGACCTCACCGGGGACGACCATCGTGTTGGCGTTGGTTCCGACGACGCTGAACCCGTGAATCACGTCGGCAGAGGTGACGTAGAAGGTGACGGTGCTGTTGGCGGGCACGACGATCGGGTCCGGCTGGAAGATGAACTGCCGAGCGACGACGTAGGCTGCATACTCGTTTTCACCCACCTTCTCGACGCCCGGGTCGCCGAACTTCGGGTGGTCGCCGATCGCGTTCGGGTCGACGGTCTCGCCGCTGTCGTCGACCATACTGATCGCCGGCGCACCCACGGCGCCGTAAGTGACCGTCGCTACGAACCCCACGATGAGAAGCAGCGACAGCCCGAGCCAAAGCTTCTCGTACTGGTGGATGTGCACCCCCTGATCACCCCACCACGCTCAGTCCGTTGCCGAGGAACTCGACGAAGTACATGAACGCCCACATAACCACGAGGATAGCGAGATAAAGCAGGATCAACGCGAGCGTTCCCTTCGGGTCGAACTCCTCGTGTGACAGGGTTCGACTGACATCCGTCTGGTCTAAGGGCGCCGAGACACTGCGTTCGAGATCGCCAGGTGCCGCCCCGTCGTCGGCCGAAACCATCCGATCCTTCATACGTGGTGCTCACCTGTTCGGGTGATTTATACGCAGCCACCGTTCCAAGGATTTGAGAATGGGACGGCGATTCAAGCGGAGGTCGTGTGTACCGCCTCGTATGGAACTCACGCCACGGCTCGTCGGCCTGCTCGCGCTGCTCGCGCTGGTGCCGGCGGCCGCGTTCGTCGTGCTCGGCTCCGAACTCGTCGCGGCGGTGACCGTCGTCAACGTCGTTCTGATCGCTGCGAGCCTCGCGCTCGCGCTGTCGCCCCACGAGTCGGAGACCGACGAGGCCGACGATCCGCGACCGGACGGCGCGTGACGATGTGGCCCTCCACGGTCGCGGTCGACACCCTCGGGAGGGACGCAGACCTGCTTCTGTTCTTCGTGATCGGAATCCTCGCTGGCGCCCACTGCCTCGGGATGTGTGGGCCGCTGGTCTCGACGTACGCCGAGCGGCTCACCGCCGACCGCGACCAGCGCCGGCGCGACCGGATCACCGTCGCAGACGTCCGCCAACACGGCCTGTTCAACCTCGGGCGGACGGCGGGCTACGCCGCGGTCGGCGGTATGCTGGGGCTGGTGGGCGGACTCGTCGTCGAGGCGACGGCGATCACCCCCGTCGCCTCGGCGATCCGCGGGAGCGTCGGGGTCGTGGCGGGCCTCCTGATCGTCGCTGTCGGGATCGGCTACCTCCTGCGTGGGACGACAGTTACCGGCGGCCTCACGGGGCTCCCGCTCGTCGGGCGGGGCTTCCGGCTCGTGACGGGCGTGCTCACCGCGCGGGTGGACCGGCTCGTCGGCTCGCCGAAGATCGTCGGCCTTGGGGCTGTCCACGCGCTGCTCCCGTGTCCGATCCTCTATCCGGCGTATCTTTATGCGCTCGTCGTGGGCGACCCACTCCGTGGCGCGCTCGTCCTCGGGGTTCTGGGCTTGGGGACGATCCCGGCCCTGCTCGTCTACGGGCTCGCGATCGGCTCGCTCTCGGTGGGGCACCGCACGACGCTCCACCGGGCGATGGGCGTCGCGTTCGTCGCGCTCGGCTACCTCCCGCTCGCCCACGGGCTGATGCTGTTCGGCGTCGCGCTCCCGTATCCGAACGTCCCCTTCTACCAGCCGCTGTGACTATGTCCGGGTGCACGCTCTGCGATCTCGCGCTACCGGCCGATCCCGCCACCGACGCGGCCGTCGCCGGCGAGTACTGCTGTCGGGGCTGTCTCGAGGTCGCACGAACGCTCGACGACGCGGACCCGGCGGAGACGGATCCCGCGGCCGTCGAGCGCGAGACGGCGGTTGCGGACGCCGAGGGCGCGGTCACGTACCTCTCTGTCGACGGGATGCACTGTTCGACCTGCGAGGTGTTCTTGGAGTCGACCGCGACGGATCACGACGGGATCGCGGCCGCCGCCGCGAGCTACGCCACCGACACGATGCAGGTCGTCTACGACGAGGACGCGCTGACGGTCCCGGAGGTCGCCGACCGGCTGTCGGTCGCGGGGTACGAGGCCACCCAACGCTCCGTCACGGACCGGCAGGAGGCGGCGTCACCCACCGCCGCCTTCCTCGTCGGGGGCGGCTTCTTCGGGATGATGACGATGCTGTGGTACGTCCTGTTCATTTACCCCCAGCATTTCGGCTTCGCACCGGTCGTGGAGTTCGGCGCCTTCGGACGGCTCTACCTGTTGAGCCAGCTCTGGCTGTTCGCCTCGATCGTCCTGTTTTATACGGGCTTCCCGCTGCTCCGTGGCGCCTACGTCAGTCTGCGGGCCGGACAGCCCAACATGGACCTGTTGGTGTCGTTGGCGGCCGTCAGCGCGTACCTATACAGCTCGGCGATCACGGTCCTCGGCGGGATCGACGTCTACTTCGACGTGACCGTCGCGATCGTGCTTGCGGTCACGGCGGGCAACTACTACGAGCGTGGGGTCAAGCGGCAGGCAGTGAGTCTCCTGTCGGACCTCGGTGGCGCGCGCGTCGAGGAGGCCCGCACGAGAGACGGCGACCGGGTGTCGGTCGATGCCGTCACGCCGGGGACCGAACTACTCGTCCGGCCGGGCGAGCGGATCCCGCTCGACGGAACCGTCGTCGAGGGGGTGGCGGCCGTCGACGAGGCGCTCGTCACCGGCGAGTCGGTCCCGGTGACCCGACGCCCCGGCGACCAGGCCGTCGGGGGTGGGGTCGTCACCGACGCGCCGATCGTGATCGAGGTCGGCGCGGACGCGACCAGCACGCTCGATCGGATCGTCGGCCTGCTCTGGTCGGTCCAGAGCGCTCGTCCAGGGGTCCAGCGGCTCGCCGACCGGTTGGCGACGGTGTTCGTCCCGGTCGTCGTGGCCGTGGCGGCGCTCGCGGTGGGGGCGACCCTGGTCACGGGCGGCACATCGACGGGTGCGTTGCTCGTCGGGCTGACGGTACTGGTGGTCTCCTGTCCGTGCGCGCTCGGTCTCGCGACGCCGCTGGCGGTCGCCGCCGGGGTCCAGCGGGCCGCCGAGGACGGGATCGTCGTCGCGAGCGAGACGCTGTTCGAGACTCTCCCCGAGACCGACGTGATCGCTATCGACAAGACCGGAACGCTCACCAGCGGCCGCATGACCGTCACCCAGGCCCTCGTGGACGACGAGGCGGCGATCGAGCGGGCCGCGGCGCTCGAGCGGTACTCCACTCACCCCGTCGCGGACGCCGTCGTCGCGCACGCAGCGGCAGACGGACCGGCCCGGGACGACGGGGACGCGGCCGCACGTCGGGCGTCTGTCGCGAGCGACGGCGGCCGGGCGGCCGGATCTGAGGGGACTACCCCGACGGTCGACACGGCGGCGGTCACGGTCGAGCCCACCGGCGTCGTCGGCCCCGTTCACGGCGACCGGACGGTGGTGGGTCATCCCGACCTCCTCGCGGCGGCGGGTATGGCCGTCCCCGACCGGTTCGAGCAGCGGGCCGCCGAGGCAACCGCGGCCGGAGCGGTCCCGGTTCTGGTCGGGTGGGACGGCCGCTGTCGGGGGCTGTTCGTCGTGGCCGACGAGCCGCGGGCCACCTGGGGTGACACCGTCACGGCGCTGTCGGACGGCGACCGTGACGTCGTCGTTCTCACGGGTGACGACGAGGCCGCGGCCGCCTCCTTCGCCGACCACCCCGACGTCGACGAGGTGTTCGCCGGCCTGCCCCCGGACGGGAAGGTGGCGGCGATACGCCGGCTCCGGGACCGGGGCCGGGTGGCGATGATCGGCGACGGCGCGAACGACGCGCCGGCGCTTGCCGCCGCCGACGTTGGGATCGCGATCGCCGGCGGCGCTTCCCTGCCCGCCGACGCGGCCGACGCGGTGGTGACCGACGGCCGACTGGCGCCGGTCCCGACGCTGTTCGGCCTCGCCGCCGGCACCCGCCGGCGCGTCCGACAGAACCTGGTCTGGGCGCTCTGCTACAACGCCGTCGCGATCCCCCTGGCCGCACTGGGGCTACTGAATCCCCTGTTCGCGGCGCTCGCGATGGCCGCAAGCAGCACGCTCGTCGTGCTCAACTCCGGGCGGCGCCTCGTTCCCAGGAACTGAAAACCCGAGTCGGCACTTTTTGACCCGGGGGGTGTCGGCACGCGTATGGGGCACGAAAACCAGTCACGCCCGCGCGAACCTGGGCTCTTAGATCGGATCATCACACTCGGCATCGCAGCGGGGATCCTCGTCTCGGTCGCGTTGGTCATCGGCGTGGTCGCGATAGCGTTCCCGGCGGTCGTCCCGCCCGTCGAGTTGCTCCCGACGCTCGTGTTCACGGCCGCAGTCGTGGTCGCTGTCTCGGTTGCCCGCCGCGTCGGCGTCCTGCGCAGCGAGCGGCGACCCGGATCGTAGCTCGGCCGTCGTCTCACCATCGGGCCGACGGCGGCCGGGGGCCGACCACGATGAGTCGGGCCTCACCGGAGCGGGCGGCTCTCGAAACCGTTTAGTGGGAGAGGCTGATTCGTATTCGTAATGGCGCGGCTCCTGACGGCTCGCGACCGGCTTGCTCACGGAGCCGTGCGTTCGGCCAGTCCGGCGCCACACGGTCGCGTCCTCGTCCGGACGGCCGCTGTCACCCGACCGCGACGACGGGCCGCGTAGGCCCAGTATTACCTCTTCCTCTACGTCGTGTCGATCGATCGGAAAGCGATCAGCGTCTCCAGACACATCCTCGTGGTTTTGTTTCTAACATCTAAACCGTGTAATTTATACGGAAGAGCGTCAGAGACGGTGGTATATGACAAGCGTGGCGCTCGCCTTCTCCGGCGGGTTGGACACGACGGTGTGCGTGTCGCTCCTCGAAGCGGAGTACGGGTACGACGAGGTCGTCGGCGTGACCGTCGACGTGGGACAGCCCGAGTCAGAGTTCGTGGAGGCACAGGAGACCGCAGACGCCCACGGGCTGGATCTTCACGTCGTCGACGCACAAGACGAGTTCGCGGCGCTGTGTTTCGAGTCGGTCCGAGCGAACGCGACCTACCAGGGCTACCCGCTGGGGACGGCGCTGGCACGCCCGGTGATCGCAAAGTCGATCCTCGAGGTCGCCGAGAACGAGGGGTGTGACGCCCTCGCCCACGGGTGCACGGGGAAGGGCAACGACCAGCTCCGGTTCGAGGCCGTCTGGCGGAGCTCCGGCCTCGACGTGGTCGCGCCGGTTCGCGAACTCGAACTCACCCGCAAGTGGGAGATGGAGTACGCCGCCGAAAAGGGGCTCCCGGTCCAGTCGGGCAACGACGGCGTGTGGTCGATCGACACCAACCTCTGGAGCCGGTCGATCGAGGGCGGTGATCTGGAGGATCCCGGCCACGTCCCCGGCGAGGAGATCTACGAGTGGACCGCCGACCCCGCGACCGCGACCGACACCGAACTCGTCGAAATCGCCTTCGAGGACGGCTATCCCGTCGCGGTCGACGGCGAGGAACTGGCCCCCGTGGAACTCGTTCGGACGCTCAACGAGCGGGCCGGCGCTCACGGCGTCGGGCGCACCGATATGATGGAAGACCGGATGCTCGGGCTGAAGGTGCGCGAGAACTACGAGCACCCCGCGGCGACCACGCTTTTGGCCGCCCACGAGGCGCTCGAGGGGCTCGTGCTCACGAAAGACGAGCGCGACTTCAAGCGGCGCGTCGACGACGAGTGGGCCCAGAAGGGGTACGAGGGGCTGGTGGATCACCCCCTCATAAACGCACTCGAGGGGTTCGTCGCCGAGACCCAATCTCGGGTAACCGGCAGGGTGACGATCAAGTTCGAGGGCGGGCGCGCTCGTCCGGTCGCCCGCGAGTCCGAATACGCCGCCTACTCCGAGGACGCCGCGTCGTTCAACACCGAGGGCGTCGGCGATATCACCCAGGACGACGCAACCGGCGTCGCGAAGTACCACGGGTTCCAGTCGCGGCTCGCCAACGCCGCGCAGGCGGCCGCCGAAGACGCCGCCGACGACGGCGACCGGGAGTGAGTGATGCCGGGCGAGGAGGCGCCGAGCCGCGACGGTGACCACGCTGCGGACGGAGACAGCGTCGTCCGCCGGGACCGCTTCAGCGGCGGCCCTGCCCGCGAGTTCCTGTCGAGTCTCGCGGCCGACGAACGCATCTTCGACGCCGACCTCGCGGTCGACCGTGCGCACGTCGTGATGCTGGCCGAACAGGGGATTGTCGGCGACGACATCGCCGGTGAGATGCTCGCCGCGCTCGACGACGTCGAGGCCGCGGGCCACGCCGCGCTCCCAGACGGCGAGGACGTCCACGAGGCGATCGAGACCGCCGTTGTCGACCGTGTCGGCCCCGACGGCGGAAAGATGCACACCGCCCGTAGTCGGAACGACGAGGTCGCGACGTGCATCCGGTATCGGCTGCGCGAGGACCTCCTCGACGCGGTCGAGGCCACGGTCGCGCTCCGCGAGGCGCTCGCGGGGACCGCCGCCGACCACGTCGATACGGTGATGCCGGGGTACACCCACCTCCAGCCCGCCCAACCCACCACGGTCGCGCATTTTCTGTCCTCCTACGAGTCGGCGGTCGCCCGCGACACTGCTCGTCTGCTCGACGCCTACGACCGAACCAACCGGTCGCCGCTGGGGGCGGCGGCGTTCGCGGGCACTCCGTTCGACATCGACCGCGAGCGGACGGCCGACCTCTTAGGGTTCGACGGCGTGGTGGAAAACTCGATGGACGCCGCCGCGGGCCGGGACTTCCTCGCGGAGTCGACCGCGGCGCTTTCGACCCACGCGGTCACGGTGTCGGGGCTGGCGGAAGACTTGGTGGTCTTCGCCAACAAGGGCCACGTCGACCTGGCCGACGACTACGCCTCCACCTCCTCGATCATGCCCCAGAAGGTAAACCCCGACAGCCTGGAGTTGGTCCGGGCGGTCGCGGGCGACGCGGTCGGCGGACTCTCCGGCCTCCTGACCACGCTGAAGGGGCTGCCGCGGGCGTACAACCGCGACCTCCAACGTGCGACCCCCCACGCCTGGGAGACGGCCGACGCGGTCACGGAAGCGACTGCGATCGCCGCGGGCGCAGTCGATACCGCGTCGTGGCCGGTGGAGACGCTTGCAGCCGCCGCGAGCGAGGGGTTCTCGACCGCGACGGGTGTGGCCGACGCCTTGGCGATGGCGGGCGTTCCCTTCCGCACCGCCCACGAAGTGCTCGCGACGGCGGCCGAACGCGCCGACGACGGGACGCCCGACGTCGACACGCTGGATTCGGTCACCGTCGACGTTCTGGGGGAGTCACTGTTCGCGTACGTCCCCCGCGAGCGGGTCGAGGCGATCCTCGATCCCCGCGAGAACGTCGAGAGCCGCGACTCCGCCGGCGGTCCCGCGCCCGACGCGACGGCGGCGCAGCTCGATTCGGCCACGGCCGGCATCGACGCCGACGCCGCAGCGCTGTCGGACCGCCGGGACGCACTCGCCGACGCGGCCGGGACGTTAGAGCGGGAGGTGGCGGGGAGTGTTTGATCGTCCTCACCGTCGTCGGTCGCGGGGGTGCCGACACCGGCGACGCCGAGCCCCGCCCGGGGCAAATAACATACGAAATCAGACATAGGATTCACACGGACCGATCGTTCGACTGTTCAACGGCGTTAGTGGCACGGCAACTCAGTTAAGCTATCCGACATCTTCGATGGGTTTAAGTCTCCGCCACGCCGAACGCGGGGTATGGCAGACACGATCACCGCAGAAGACCCGTTGACGGGCGAAGAGATCGAGATCCCGGCCGACGTCGAGGTCGGCGAGATCGTCGACAGCCCCGCAACCGGCGCGGAACTGGAAGTCATCTCCATCGACCCTGTGACACTCGAAGAGGCTCCGGAGCTCGAAGAGGACTGGGGCGAGTGAGATGAACGTCGGGCTGCTGTACTCCCGGATCCGTCGGGACGAGAAGCTTCTCCTCTCGGAGCTCCGCGACCGCGGGCACGAGGTGGCGAAGATCGACGTCCGGGACGAGCAGTTCGGTCTCTCCGACCCGCCCGAATCGTTCGAGGGCGTCGACGTCGTCGTCGACCGGTGTCTGGCGACCAGCCGGAGCCTGTATATTACCCAGTTTCTGGACGCCTACGACGTGCCCGTGGTCAACAGCGCGGCCACGGCGGACGTCTGTTCGGACAAGGTAAAAAACAGCCTCGCCTTGGAGCGTGCCGGCGTGCCGACGCCGACCACGGAGGTTGCGTTCACCACCGACAGCGCCCTCGAGATCATCGAGCAGTTCGGCTACCCCTGCGTTATCAAGCCCGTTGTGGGGTCGTGGGGGCGGCTGATGGCGAAAGTCGAGTCCCGCTCGGCCGCGGAGGCCATTCTCGAACACAAGGCGACGCTGGGGCACTACCAGCACAAGGTGTTCTACATCCAGGAGTTCGTGGAGAAGCCCGGTCGCGACATCCGGGTGGTCGCGGTCGACGGCGAGCCCATCGCCGCGATGACCCGGTCGTCGGAGCACTGGCTGACCAACGCCGCGAAAGGCGCGGAGGTAGAGCCCTTCGAGGTCGACGACCGCGTCCGCGACCTCGTCGCGACCGCCTCAGACGCCGTCGGCGGCGGGTTGCTTGGCATCGACCTGATGGAGACGGGCGTCTCCGGATCGTCCGATCCGGAGACTCGTGTGGCGGAGTCCCAGGCTGATTACACCGTTCACGAGGTCAACCACACCGTCGAGTTCAAGGCGCTGAACGACGCCGTCGACGTCGACGTGCCGAGCGCGGTTGTCGACTGGCTCGAGTCGACGGTCGACGCCGAGCCGGAGGCGACCGTATGAGCGGCGGCGACGGCGACGCAACCGGGGACGCCGACTCCACCTACACCGCGTCGGTGGTCGGCGGCTCGGGGTTCACCGGCGGCGAACTCCTGCGGCTGCTCCATCAGCACCCCGAGTTTTCGGTCGTCCAGGCCACCAGCCGTTCGAAAGAGCGCAAGACCGTCGGGCACGTCCACCCCAATCTCAGAGAGCTGGACCTCCGCTTTACGTCGCCGCAGGACCTCGAATCCGTGGACGTGCTGTTCGCGGCGACGCCCCACGGCGTCTCGATGGAGCGGATCGACGCGTTCCGGGAGGCGAGCAACACCGTCGTCGATCTCTCGGCGGACTTCCGGCTCGATTCCGAACCCCAGTACGACGAGTGGTACGACGGGCACACCCGGCCCGACCTGCTCGCGGAGTCGGAGTACGCACTCCCCGAGATCAACCGCGGGAACCTCCCGGGCGCCGACCTGATCGCGTCCGGTGGCTGCAACGCCACCGCGGCGATCCTCGGGCTGAAGCCGCTGTTCGACGCCGGGATCCTCGCTGGCGGCGAGCAGATCGTCGTCGACGTGAAGGTCGGCTCCTCGGAGGGCGGCGCCGGTGGCGGCGACGCCTCCAGCCACCCCGAGCGGTCGGGAATCGTCCGGCCGTACGCCCCCACCGGCCACCGCCACGAGGCCGAGATCGAGGCGTTCCTCGGCACGTCGGTGTCGTTCACCGCTCACGCGGTCGACATGACCCGTGGCGCGAGCGCGACCTGCCACGTCTACCCCGAGGCCCCGGTCTCGACGAGCGACCTCTGGGGTGCCTACCGCGACGCCTACGCCGAGGAACCGTTTATGCGGACGGTCGCGGGCGGCGGCGGGGTGTACCGCTACCCCGAGCCGAAGGCGGTCGCCGGCACAAACTACGGAGAGGTTGGATTCGAACTCGACCCCGGCAACCGCCGGGTGGTCGTCTTCTCCGCAATCGACAATATGATGAAAGGTTCCGCCGGTCAGGCGGTTCACGCGGCGAACGTCGCTCTCGGGATCGACGAGACCGCTGGCCTGGAGTTCGCCGGGCTCCACCCGGTCGGAGCCCCCTGATCCACAGCCACCGATAGCTATCACGATGACGTACGAACCTCACACACACGACGCGCGCGGCGCCCGCCGGACGACACCTGCTGCCGGAACCGGACGGCGACTTCGAGTCGGAAAGCGACTCCGAGCCGACGGCGGGACCGACGCAGCGTCGCAACCGCCCGTGGTCGTGAAGGTCGGCGGCGCCCGCGCCGTCGACCCGGCGGGCGCGATCGATGACGTGGCGTCGCTTGTCGACCGCGGCCGCGACGTCGTGGTCGTCCACGGCGGGTCGACGGCGGTCGACGACACCCTCGAAGCGCTGGGTGAGGAGCCGACGTACGTCGAGACGCCGGGCGGCGTTGTCGGCCGGTTCACCGACGAGCGCACGATGGACGTCTTCTCGATGGTGTTGCCGGGGAAGCTCAACACCGACCTCACCGCGTCGCTCCGGGGCGCCGGCGTCGACGCTCTGGGGCTCTCCGGCGTCGACGGCGGACTCCTGACCGGGCCGCGGAAGTCGGCGGTGCGGGTGCTCGAAGACGGAAAACGGAAGATCAAGCGCGGCGACCACTCCGGGAGGATCACCGACGTGAACGGCGATCTGCTCGAAACCCTGCTCGGAGACGGCTACACGCCGGTCGTGACCGTGCCAATGCTGGCCGACGACGGCGTCGCGGTCAACGCTGACGCCGATCGGGCCGCTGCGGCCGTCGCGGGGGCGCTCGACGCCGAACTGGCGGTCCTCACCGACGTCGAGGGCGTATACGAGAATCCCGACGATCCGTCGACGCTGATTGGGTCGGTCACGACCCAGGAGGAATTCGACGGGCTAATGAACGCAGCGGACGGGTTTATGCACAAGAAAGTGATGGCTGCCGAAGAAGCCCTCAACGCCGGCGCGTCGACGGTCGTCGTCGCGAGCGCCAACGCCGACGCACCGATCACCGCCGCCCTCGGCGGGAGCGGCACGCACATCGCGGCGAGTGCGGTCGCGACGGGCGACGGTGAACCGGCGGACGCCGACGACACGGAGGCCACGGGATGACGGGCGGCTTCGTCTTCTCCGAGAAGCCGATCGAGATCGAGGCCGGCAAGGGCGCGTACCTCTACGGCGCCGACGGGACCGAGTATCTGGACTTCGGGGCCTCGTACGCCGTGGCCGCGATCGGCCACTCTCACCCCGCAGTCACCGAGGCCGTCCGGGGACAGATCGGCCAACTCACCTACGTTCAGGCGTCGTATCCCGTGGACGTCCGGACGGAACTCTACGAGAAGCTGGCGGCGCTGGGTCCCGGCGACGTCGACAACGTCTGGCTGTGTAACTCCGGGACCGAAGCCAACGAGGCGGCCATGAAGTTCGCCCGTTCGGCAACCGGTCGCTCGAAGATCGTCGCGACCAAGCGCGGCTTCCACGGCCGGACGCTGGGCGCCCTGGCGATGACGTGGAAAGACAAGTACAAAAAGCCTTTCGAGCCGTTGGCCGGCGGGATCGAGTTCGTCCCCTACGGCGACAGCGAGGCGCTCGCCGACGCGGTCGACGAAGAGACCGCCGCGGTCTTCCTCGAACCGGTCCAGGGGGAGGGCGGCATCCACCCCGCCTCCACGGAGTACCTCCGCACCGCCCGCGAGGCGACCGACGACGCCGGCGCGGCGCTGGTGTTCGACGAGATCCAAACCGGCGTGGGACGGACGGGCTCGTTGTGGGCCTGCGACGGGGTCGGGGTCGAACCCGACATTCTCACCGCCGCGAAGGGGGTCGCCAACGGCCTGCCGCTCGGAACGACGCTGGTAAACGACTGGATCGCGGCGGACGCCGGCGACCACGGCTCGACGTTCTCCGGTGGCCCCGTGGTGTGTGCGGCGGCCAACGCCACCCTCGACACGATCGTCGAGGAAGACGTCCCCGGCAACGCCGCGCAGGTCGGCGAGTACCTCCGAGGCGAACTCGAGGCCGCAGTCGAAGCGCACGACCTCCCGGTCCGTGAGATCCGTGGCGTCGGGCTTATGATCGGGGTCGAAGTGAAACGCGGTGCCAACCGCGTGCTGAAGAACCTCGCGCTGAAAGAACAGGTGCTCGCGCTCCCCGCCGGCCGGACGGTGGTCCGGCTGCTCCCGCCGCTCACGATCGACGAGGCGCACGCCGATCAGTTCGTGGACTCGTTCGTGGAGGTGCTGGGATGAGTGCCGAACTCGACGCCGACGAGGTCGACGACTCCAGGGACGACGCCGCGGGGTTCCTCGCGGACCACGACGTCTTCGACGTCCAACCCGGGCTGACAGAGGGGCTGACCGAGGCGCAGACGCTGCTCGCGGATCTGGTGTCGATCCCGTCACCGTCGGGCGAGGAGGCCGCCGCGGCCGAGCGCCTGGTGGCGTTCTTCGAGGCCCACGACCGGAAGGTCTGGATCGACGACGCCGGGAACGTCCGCGCGCCCGCCGACGACTCGGTGCTTCTGACCTCCCACATCGACACCGTCCCCGGCGACCTGCCGGTGAAGATCGAACGCGGCGTGCTCTGGGGGCGCGGCAGCGTCGACGCCACCGGCCCACTCGCCGCGATGGCGGCCGCCGCGGTCGAAACCGGCGTCTCCTGTGCGGGCGTTGTGAGAGAGGAGAGCGGGTCCAACGGCGCGTGGCACCTCGTCGAGGACCGCGACACCCCCGAGGCCGTCATCAACGGCGAGCCCTCGGGGTGGGACGGCATCACCCTGGGCTACCGTGGGTTCCTGTCGGGCACCTACGTCGCCACCAGCGAACTCGGCCACT